>Ga0308157_10001867_pt1 | contig 38975 bp, 32 predicted proteins | sample PhyBR1_FD_201035 | JGI IMG/M metagenome (GOLD analysis project Ga0308157, IMG submission 201035) | Phyllosphere microbial communities from UC Gill Tract Community Farm, Albany, California, United States - DLSLB.R1 | ecosystem: Host-associated > Plants > Phyllosphere > Unclassified | place: USA... | reverse complement strand
ATGGCTGAAGCTGCCACCAAGATTGTCGAAGCCGTCAAGTAATAGACCCTGGAGAGAGCAACATGTCGATCTATATCAACAAAGACACCAAAGTCATCACCCAGGGCATCACCGGCAAGACAGGCCAGTTCCACACTGAAAAGTGCCAGGAATACGCGAACGGCAAGAATGCCTTTGTCGCGGGCGTGAACCCGAAGAAGGCCGGCGAGTCGATCTTCAACATCCCGATCTACGGCTCCGTCAAGGAAGCTGCACACCAGACCGGCGCGACCGTGTCGGTGATCTACGTGCCGCCCGCAGGCGCTGCTGCCGCCATCTGGGAAGCCGTCGAAGCCGACCTGGACCTGGCCATCTGCATCACCGAAGGCATTCCAGTGCGTGACATGCTGGAAGTGCGCAACCGCATGAAGGCCAAGGAAGCCGCTGGCGGCAAGAAGACCCTGCTGCTGGGCCCCAACTGCCCCGGCCTGATCACGCCCGACGAGATCAAGATCGGCATCATGCCCGGTCACATCCACAAGAAGGGCCGCATCGGCGTGGTCTCGCGCTCCGGCACGCTGACCTATGAAGCCGTCGCTCAGCTGACCGAGCTGGGCATTGGCCAGTCGTCGGCTGTCGGCATTGGTGGCGACCCCATCAACGGCCTCAAGCACATCGACGTGATGCAGGCCTTCAACGACGATCCAGACACCGACGCCGTGATCATGATCGGTGAAATCGGCGGACCCGATGAAGCCGAAGCCGCAATGTGGTGCAAGGCCAACATGAAGAAGCCCATCGTCGGCTTCATCGCTGGCGTGACCGCTCCCGCAGGCAAGCGCATGGGCCACGCCGGCGCGCTGATCTCCGGTGGTGCCGACACGGCCGATGCCAAGCTCGCCATCATGGAAGAGTGCGGCTTCACGATCACCCGCAACCCGTCGGAAATGGCGCGTCTGCTCAAGGGTCTGATCTGATCTTCAAGGCTTGATGCCCCCTGGGGCCGCGGCCCGCAGGACAAAGGATGGCTGCTTTTCGCGCTGCAATGCGCGCAAGGCACCATCCTTTTTTCATTGCCGGGACGGCACGCCACCGGCGCCGCTTTTCATGGCGCCGCGTTGCGCCGGAACCGACTGCTGCACACAACAGTAAAAGGGTCATTGCCCGCCCCGGACAATCGCCGCAATGCGTGCCGCCCGGCTGCGCTCTTTCCCGCCTTGCCTACCCCTCTGCCGTGCTGCTGCGCTTTTGCCGCCCCTCCCCGCCAACGCCCCAGTGGCGCTATGCATTTGCGCAGCGCAGCGACGCGGGCATGGTGCGTCCCAACAATGAGGATGCAGTGCATGTGGAGGAGGCGCCTGCCTGGTCCGTGGCGGTGCTTGCCGATGGCATGGGGGGCTACCGGGCCGGAGAAGTCGCCAGCGCGCTGGCGGTGAAATGCATCACGCAATCGCTGCAGCACAGCGCGCTCAAGTCGGCAAAGAAAAACCAGCCGCCGCGCATGGCCGTGGTGCACCGCGCGCTCGAGCATTGCGTGCAGGCAGCCAATACCGCCGTGCGCACCCATGCGCGCGAACATGCCGACTGCAAGGGCATGGGCGCCACGGTGGTCGCGGCGGTCTTCACGCAGGACCGGCTGGTGCTGGCCCATCTGGGCGACTCTCGCGCCTATCTGTGGCGTGGCGCCCACTTGACGCAACTCACCAGCGACCACTCCTGGCTGCAGGAGCAAATCGATGCCGGCCAGATCAGCACCGACGCGGCAGCGCAGTCCGGGCTGGGCCATCTGGTCACGCGCGCGCTGGGGGTTTCCGAGCGTGCCCGGCCCACGCTGCGCGAGCAGACGCTTGAAGCCGGTGACCGCATCTTGCTGTGCTCCGACGGACTCAGCGACCTGCTTGCCGCCAACGAGATCGCGGCGCTGCTGACCACGGACGAGCCGCTGGAGCGCCAGGCCGAACAGCTGATAGCGCGCGCCAATGCACTTGGCGGGCATGACAACATCAGCGTCATTCTGGCCAGCGTCGAAGCCCCGTCAGCGGACTGAGCAACGGGCCGCCGATGGTCGGCAAAACCCTCTAAACTCCCGTGTTGCCTGCTGCCTTTGCCCAAGGCTGCGGGCGCCAATCACCCGCAGGAGCCCCGTGCATGCCCAGCCTGGTCATTTCAATTGACGGAACCATCATCAAGGAAGTCGCGCTGACCAAGGAGCGCACCACGCTCGGGCGGCGGCCTTACAACGACATCGTGATCAGCAACCTGGCCGTCAGCGGCGAGCATGCGCTGCTGCATTGCGTTGACGGCCGGGTCTCCATCGAAGACCTGCACAGCACCAACGGCACCTATGTGAACCAGCAGCGCATCACGCGCCAGGACTTGCAGCACGACGATCAACTGCACATCGGCCAGTACCAGCTGAGCCTGCAGTTCAGCCCCCAGGAACACGCCGCCTGGGCCGCGACGGCCGCTGCCACCCAGCCCGCCTGTCTGCGCATCGCCGGCGACGCCACGCGCGAAGTCGCGCTGGTCAAGCCCGTCACCACGCTGGGTAAGCCCGGCGTGGCCGTGGCCGCCATCACGCGCAAGGCCACGGGCTTTACCGTCGCCCGCACCGAAGGCGCCGACGGCAGCCTGCGCCTCAACGGCCTGGCCGTAGGCCATGAAGCCCGGCCGCTGCAGCATGGCGACCTGATCGAACTCGCGGGAACCCAACTGTACTTTCTGCTGCTACAGCCCTCCGCCTGAACGCCTGCGCTGGGTCAAGCGTGACATCTTTTGGCAAGATAGCCACAAGCATGACAACTTTGTCACACGGTCGCGGCAGACTTGTCAGAAAATGTTTGAACGTCACTGTAAGTGCAACCAAACTTTGCAGCGACGCAGGACAGATCCCCCAACGCACATTGGCACAACACTTGCTCATGTGGGTTACCTAATTTTTTACCAGGAGCTTTAGATGAAGCGCACTATCCAGCAAGGTTTTACCTTGATCGAACTGATGATCGTTGTAGCGATCATTGGTATTTTGGCTGCCGTGGCACTGCCGGCTTACCAGGACTACACGGTGCGCGCACGCGTGTCGGAAGTAATTCTGGCGGCATCATCGTGCCGTACGACGGTGACCGATACGGTTTCTAACGCTACCGTTGAAGACATTTCGAAAATATTGCCTGGCAATTGTCTCATTACCTCGTCTGTAGGCAATCAGACCAAAATGGTTAAAGCCATGGCTGTTGATGCCGATGGAGTCATCACAGTGACTGGCAATGAAGACAACCTGAAGGGTGATATATCAGCTACTGCGAACACTATCCAAATGGTTCCCTATATTGGTGTTGGCTCTGCTCCTACAAAGCTTAAGGGCACAACTGACGGAGGTAAAACAATCGCTGAATGGCGCTGCGGCCCAGCGACTAACAACCCGATGCCTTTGAAGTATCTGCCTGGTTCGTGCAAAGTTTCCTAATACCAACATTGGTTAAAAAGGCCCCTATGTATAGGGGCCTTTTTATTGGATTTTTCGAAATGCAGGTAGCGCTTAATTGACATTGAATGCCCCTATCCCACTAAAATATACCCCCTTGAAATATCGCTTGCGTGCTAGTGCACTTCACCTTGTCATCAGCCTGAGCATTGCCACACTGGCGGCGCTGCTGGTGTTTGGTTGGTGGTATCCGTACCCCTACCGCGAGCTGTCGGGCGGACGTGAGCTGTTTACCTTGGTGGTGGCCGTAGATGTGGTGCTGGGGCCACTGATCACGCTGGTGATTTTCAACCTCGCCAAAACGCGCCGCCATCTGGTAATGGACTTCACGCTGATTGGCCTGTTACAGCTGGCCGCATTGACCTATGGGCTGTGGACGATGTTCGTCGCCCGCCCCGTGCATCTGGTGTTCGAATACCACCGCATGGCCGTGGTGCATGCCGTAGACATTGCGCACGACACACTGGCCCAAGCCCTGCCCGGCTTGCAGCAACTGCCCTTGAGCGGCCCTACGCTGCTGTCACTGCGGCCACTGCAGGGCAACGAGGCTGTCGCGTCCGTCATGCTGGCCACGGGTGGTATCCCTCAGGCCGCCCAACCAAACCTATGGCAACCCTACAGCATCGCTCGCGAACAAATCCTGCAAGCGTCCTATCCTGTGGCCCAGCTCACGGCGCGCTTCTCCAGTCACGCAGACGCCATCAACCGCGCTGTGGCCCGAACCGGACGCCCTGCGGAATCCCTGCGCACCCTTCCCCTACTCTCGCGGACGATTGCCTGGACGGTGCTCATCGACCCGCAATCCGCCCAGCCCGTAGGCTTTGTGCCATTGGATTCGTTTTAGGGGTGAAATCAGCCTCCAGCGCTTGTTAAACAGGCGTGAGCAACCATCAATTTTGACAAATCACCAACTACACGCATGTGGATTTTTTTGAAAAGAAAAGAGACCCAGGCTTCCACAGTGTTTTTTTTCGCCTGCGTTTTGCTGTTGAATCTTCCCAATTTTTTATGGCTGGATTCGCGCAGTACCTTGTTGCTTGATGGCACTGAATTTGTCGAGCGACTGCTGCTGTGTTTGTTGTTGACCGCTGTTTTTCTCACCTTGTTTACACGGCCGTGGCGGGCTTGGTTGGCGTTATGGCTGTTGTGTTTATGGTGGCAACCGCTGGCGTTGGGAGTACGCGCCATTAATGGCATGCCTATCAATGCCACTCTGGTAGGCATGGTCATGGCCACCAGCCCGGCTGAGCTGCGCAATTTGCTAACCGTCATTCCCTGGATATGGTTCGCTTTTTTTTCCCTGTGGAACCTGGCTTGTTGGGGTGTACTGCGTGCAATACACCGCTGCCCGGACTGGCGCTGGGGCTGGCGGTTTCGGGGCAAGGTGCTTTTTTTCAGCGCTGCCTTGCTGGTGCTGCCCTATGCGGTGCTACCCAACTCAGCTGCCGTGGCAGAGAGTCGGGCCATGCTCGCCACCACTCCACAACCATCACGCTCTGACTCTGCCAACCTGTGGCACAGCTTTAATCAGGCAGACCAGCGTATAGGCGGCGGCCTGCATTTGCCGGAGGCCTTTCCGTATGAGTTGCCTTGGGCCGTGGCGCAATACTGGCAGGGACGACGCGTGATCGATGCCGTGCGTGCCCATTTGCATCCTCCCGCCCCTAGCTACACCTTGGCAGGCACACTGCCCCAAGCTGAGGTGGTGGTTCTGGTGATTGGCGAGTCATCCACCCGCAACGCCTGGCACTGGTTCAACCCGCAGGCCCCGGCAACCACGCCCTTCTTGGAAGACCGAGTTGCGCGCGGCGAGCACTTGTTTGGCTTTGCCCGCACGCTGGCGCAAACGACATCCACCCGCCAAGCGGTTCCCTCCATGCTCACCGCACAGCCGCTGGTGTGGCCCGATGGGTCGCCCAACCCCCAGGCAACGCACTCCATCGTGTCGGTCGCAGCGCAGGCCGGATATGCCACGGCCTGGTTCTCCAACCAGGCCGCTGTCGGCCAGCACGACGGCATCATCACCAGCTACGCCCAAGAAGCGGCAGCCACCGCATTTTTGAACCCCTCGGGCTTTGCCGACCAAGGCAGCCTGGACGAGGTGCTGCTGCCAGCGCTGCGCCGTCACCTGGCGGATAACGCCCGCGCCTTTGTGGTGCTGCACACCTTGGGCAGCCACTTCAACTACTTGCACCGCTACCCCCGTAGTTTTGGCCCCTATCCACACAGCAGCAGTGCCCGCGAGGCTTACTTCAATAGCGTGGCCTACACCGACAAAGTGCTGGATCAGATCATCGACACCCTGGCAAGCGACAACCGCCGTGCCGTGCTGGTGTATGCCGCCGACCACGGCGAAGCCGTTCCCGGAGGGGCCTGCAAGGCTGACAGTGCCAACCGCAACACCCACGAAGCGTATGAGGTACCCACGCTGGTGTGGCTCAGCGGTGCATATGCGCAGGCACATCCTGCCATAGCAGAGCAGCTGCGCGCCCACCAAAGCCACCCCTACACCGTGGCAGCCGTCCACCAGACATTGCTGGATTTGATGCGCGCCGACGTGCAAACGCCTGCACCCGACCGTGCCACATTGAGCTTTGTGCGGCCATCACGCCACATGGATACGAGTGGGCATGACTTGGCATCGGAATGGACAGAAAAATTTGAAAAAGCAATGGCAAGAAACCCATGCTTCATGAACCACTTAACGCCTTCAAAAATCTCTGATGAAAAATAACTCCGAGAAAATAAAAAGCATTCACCTGCTGGATGCAGTTTTACTGGGTAGTTTCTTTCTTTCTGGCTGCTGCGCCTTGATATACCAGGTGGGGTGGCAGCGCAGCTTGTACGGCATCATTGGCGTGGACATAGACTCCATCACCATTGTCGTTTCTGTATTTATGCTAGGCATTGGTTTTGGCGGAATGCTGGGTGGCTGGATTGCGGACCGGGCACCACGCCAAAGAATACAGTTTTATGCCGCAGCAGAAGTTTCTATTGCGCTTTATGGCTTTTTGTCACTTGCGCTGTTGCAATCCATGGGCGATTGGCTTACGGTCACCGGAGGTTCTGCTTTGTGGAGCGGGGTGGCCAGTTTTCTTTTTCTGATTGTTCCCACCATTTTGATGGGAATAACCCTACCCCTTTTGACCATGGCTTTCAACGAATGGAAAAAAAGCATTGGCGTATCGGTGGGACAGTTGTATTTTTTCAATACCTTGGGTGCCGCTACAGGAGCAGGCCTGGTGCCTTTTGTTCTTTTGCCAAACTGGTCATTAGACCAAGTAATCCATCTGGCTGCTTCCGGAAACATACTGGTGGCGGCAGCTGCGATATTTTCTTATCGTCGGCAAGTTTCGCATAAAAAATGAATCCGCAAAAAAATCTTATGAATTACCCAGCCTTGCTGTCATTCTTTTGCGGCTTTATCAGCTTAAGCCTCGAGATCTTGTGGGTACGCTTGTATGGCTTTTCAATGCTTTCAACGCCAATGGCGTTCGGTTTTGTTTTGATGGCTTATTTGTGTGGAATCGCCATTGGTGCATGGCTTGGTGGAAAATTCTGCCAGAGAAAACCCTGTAGTCTTCTACTATGGAGGCACAGCATTGCCGCCTTGGCAGCTTCTACCGTTTTAACTTTGATGGCTCCTGCGGTTTTTGCATGGGGCCAAAATCAGTGGTGGCGCAATCCTCTGATTGACTTCATTTTAATTGCCTTGGTTTCTTGTGTGCTTGCCTACGTTTTTCCAATTGCGCACCACTTGGGCGCTGACATCGACACTGAAAAACAAGGTCAGCGTTTTGCCTGGGTTTACACATCCAACGTCATGGGTGCTGCACTGGGGCCATTGGTCACAGGTTATGTGCTGCTCAATTTTTTCAGTTTACAGCAGGCATTTTTCCTCATGGCGTTTTTGCAGTTATGTGCTGTCGGTTTTTTTTATTGGACGCAAAAAAATGAAATCTTTCGCGATCCAATATTAATGAGCTCTATATGCATGGCGACTATTTTTTTATTTCTTTCGACATCCATAGATCCGCATGCAATCATTCAAAAAATAAATAGCAATAAACAAATTGCCAGTCATATTATTGAAAATAAACATGGCATTATCACCATTTTTCCTGCCGATGGAAAACAATACTCGAAGGGTGACGATGCAGTATATGGCGGCAATGTATATGACGGTCGCACTAATGTATCCATGGAGAAAAACACCAATGGATTGCACCGCCCTTTACTTTTGGCAACACTCCACCCACAACCCAAAAAGGTGCTGATGGTAGGCTTGTCAATTGGCTCGTGGTTAACACTGGTCAATGGATTTCCTGGCGTGGAGAATATTGACGTTGTTGAAATAAATTCCGGTTACTTGCAGGCTACGCAAGCCTACCCCGTGCAAGCAAAGGCTTTAAACGACCCGCGCGTCAATATTGTTATTAACGATGCACGGCGCTGGTTACGCATGCACCCGGAGAAAACCTACGATGTCATTATCATGAACACCACATGGCATTGGCGTGCAAATGCAGGTTTTTTGCTTTCGCAAGAGTTTTTACAAATTATTAAAAAGCACATGAATCCAGGATCTGTGATGGCCTTTAATGCCACAGGGTCGCCTGATGCTTTTTACACTGCAGCTCATGTTTTTGAACATGCCTATCGTTATGAAAACTTTATTTATGCTGCAAGTTTTGATTTTCGCTCAAGAAAGAACAGCAATGAAGCAAGAAAAATATACTCCAACATGATAATTGAAGATGAAAAAATATTTCCAGACAAAAATTTAATTGACCGTTATCTGGACCAGAATTTTATCAACCTCGAAAAGGATGCGGAAATATCAGGACGGCCTTTGGAAGTTATTACAGACAATAATGGACTGACGGAATTCAAGTACGGACATTCATTGAGTCGCCTATATTGATTCGAAGCTGTCTGCCGAAAAATTGGCTGCGCTTTAAGTTTCTCGCGCTGAATCTGGCCAAAATTAGCGTAGGTCTTCTTTTCTTGCATCAATTGGGGGTTGCCCGTTTTCAGAGGCATCCAGAATCAGTAGAGAACCTCCAAACTCCGTCCCATGACCGAAGCCGACCCAGCTAACGCGACAATCACGCGATCAGCAAGATCCAAGCCCACAACGCATCAAGCTGGCCTTCTTTGCCGATGCAGTGCGCAAGCGCAAGATTGAAATGCTGGCCGATCCACTGCAGGACAAAATGCCGGTCAGACGGAATTTTCAGTCAGCCGAAATGGTAGGTGCCAGCGCCTGTGCGTCACTGCCCACCGCCCAGCTCCCCGACTTCCCCCCATGCTTCTCCAGCACGCGCACGCCGGAGATGGTCATTCCGCGGTCCGCGGCCTTGCACATGTCGTAGATCGTCAGCAGCGCGATCTGCACCGCCGTCAGCGCTTCCATTTCAACGCCCGTGGGCCCCACGGTTTCGACCGTGGCGCGGCATGCGACGGCGTTGTCGGATTCCATCAATTCAAAATCCACGGCCACGCGCGTCAGCGCCAGCGGGTGGCATAGCGGAATCAATTCGCTGGTCTTTTTCGCGGCCATGATGCCGGCGATGCGGGCAATGCCCAGCACGTCGCCTTTCTTTGCGCTGCCCGAGGCAATCAGGGCCAGCGTCGCGGGCAGCATCGCTATGCGGCCTTCGGCAATGGCAATCCGGTGGGTGGCGGCTTTGGCGGCGACATCGACCATATGGGCCTGGCCCTGGGCGTCGAAATGGGTGAGCGGTGAGGTCATGGAGGTGGGGGCGGACAGCGCGCAGGGCGCCGTCCGACGGAACGTTAAGTCAATCAAGGCATCATAGTGGGGTGTACCACTGCCATCGCCGGCGGGACCGGCGATGCCCCCAGGTTCCAAACAATGCTTTCTTTGCGACATATCCCCTTGCGTGCGCTGCTTTGTGCGGCGCTGGCCTGCGCGGCCCTGATGCCCCCCCCGGTTGCAGCCCAATTGCAATTGCCCACGCTGGGCGACGGTGCCTCCATCACCACCAGCGAGGAAAGGCGCATGGGCGACCGCATCATCCGCTCGCTGTACCGCGACCCCGACTATCTAGAGGACGCACCGCTGCAGGAGTATGTCGAAGGCATCTGGAAGCCCCTGCTGGCCGCGGCACGTGCGCGCGGCGAGCTGTCGCCCGAGCTTGACGAGCGCTTTGCCTGGCAGATCCTGCTGGGCCGCGACCGTTCGGTGAATGCGTTTGCGCTGCCTGGTGGCTATTTCGGCGTGCACCTCGGGCTGATTGGCGTGGTCGGCACGCGCGACGAGCTTGCTTCGGTGCTGGCCCATGAATTGAGCCATGTGAGCCAGCGGCATATCGCGCGCATGATTGCCGGGCAAAGCCGGCATACGCCGCTGATGATTGCCTCGATGATTCTGGGCGCGCTGGCCGCGTCCAAGAGCCCCGACGCGGCCCAGGCGCTGATGATAGGCGGCCAGGCAGCCATGGTGCAGAACCAGCTCAACTTCTCGCGCGACATGGAGCGCGAAGCCGACCGCATGGGCTACGGGCTGATGACGCCGGCCGGCTTCTCGCCCCAGGGCATGGTCGGCATGTTCGATAAATTGCAGCAGGCCAACCGGCTCAACGACAACGGCAGCTGGCCTTATCTGCGCAGCCACCCGCTGACCAGCGAACGCATTTCCGACATGCAGTCGCGCCTGCCCACGGGCCAGTCCCAGGCCCAGCCCGTGCCGTCGCTGGAACATGGAATGATGGCCGCGCGCGCACGCGTGCTGTCGCGCCCCGGTGTCGATGTGCTGCGCCAATGGACGCGCCTGCCCGACTCCAGCGGCTTTGCGGCGCAGCCCCAGGCCCAGCGCGTGGCGGGCCTGTATGCCGCGGTGCTGGCGCATGTCCAGCTGCAGGACTACGGACCGGCGCGCGCCGGCCTGCCGGCGCTGACACAGGCACTGGCGGGCGACGCTGCAGGCCTGCGCCAGCTGGGCCTGCTTGCCGCCGAGCTTGAACTCGCGGCCGGCCAGCCGCAGGCCGCGCTGCAGGCGCTGAGCCCGGTGATGGAAATCGATGACAAGGCCGACAAGCCTTCGCGGCCGGTGCTGCTGCTGCGCACCCAGATCCTGCTGCGCCTGGGCCAGGCACAAAGCATGGCCAGCCCGCTGCAGACCTGGGTCACGCTGTATCCGCGCGATGCGGCGGCCTGGCAGGCCATTGCCCAGGTATGGCAGGCGCAGAACCAGCCCTTGCGCGCGCTGCGCGCCGAAGGCGAAGCCCACGCCGCGCACTATGACTATGCGGCGGCCGTCGACCGCTTTCGCGCCGGTCAGGAACTCGCGCGACGTGGCAGCACGCAGAACGATCACTTCGAGGCGTCGATCATCGACACCCGTCTGCGCGCCACCCAGGAACTGTTAAGGGAACAGACGGCGGAGCGCTGAATCGATGACCAGGCCCAGCGCCGAGTAGATCAGCGAGCCCAGAAAGGCCGCGCCGAAGCCGCGGACATGCACGCCCTCGAGCACGCTGGCGGCAGCCCAGAACATCAGCGCGTTGACCACAAACAGGAACAGCCCCAGGGTGATCAGCGTGACCGGCAGCGTCAGCACCACCAGCACCGGCCGCACAATGGCATTGAGCAGGCCTATGACCAGGGCCGCGATCAGCGCCGTGCCGAAGCTGCGGATTTCCACGCCACCATAGATTGCCGCCACGGCAAGCAGCGCGGCGGCGTAGAGGAACCATTGGAGAAGAAGTTTCATGGCGCCAGCATAGCAGCGCAGCCCTGCAGCCGTTATCCATAGCGCCCACCGCCATGAAACTGGCGTGTCCCAACATGGGGGCAGCGAGGAAGGGCTGTCTAGTCCACTGCGCACCGAGGGGGTCGCCCTCTTGCGTCCCTTGTTCAGGGGAAGACGGCTCGGCGCCTAGCGCGAAGCGGCTCAGGGGGTGATCAAACCAACGCTTCGCCCAGCGTCCACGCCAGCAGGCTGCCTATGCCCGCGATCAGGCCCGACGTGCCCCAGCGCGGCGGCGTGGGCTCCTCGCGCTTGGGACGGCGGGCGTCGACGACCTGTACCTGGCCATAGGTCTGTTGCAATTCGACCAGCAATTCGGGCAGGGGCTGGCGCGCCAGCAGCTGCGTCACATCGGCCTGGGCCCCAGGGCGCTGCAGGCTGGGCGCGAGCTGGGCAAACAGCTTGTCGGCCCATTGGTTGCGCCAGTTTTCGCGACTGCGGTGGCTGGCCCACTTGCTTGCGCGATGGGTGATGCGCGGTGCGCAGGCAACCAGCAGCCAGCGGGGATTGCCGGCCTCGAACGAGGTTGCCAACGAGCTGAGCAGCGGCAATGCGTGGGACGCATCGTCCACATAGACAATGAAGGTAGTGCGGTTCAAGAGGACTCCGGTCTGGCTGCGCCAATGAAAAAGGCAGGCCGGGAAGGGCCTGCCTTGGCAAGAGGAAAGGCCTGCGGCGCCGGCTGCTGCCAGCCCACCGCAAGCCCCGCCGCGTCAGGCGTGACCGGAGCCGTGGGCGGTCTTGGGACGGCGCGAAGCGACGAACTTGCCAATGGCCAGCACCAGCAGTGCGCCGAAGACCTGGGCACCGTAGTGCAGAACCTTGGTCTGCTCCAGCTTGGGCATCCACAGCCACTTTTCCGTGTTGGCGAAGACCGGGTCGGACACCAGCATGCCGCCTGCGATCCAGCCCAGCAGCATGCCGCCGGCAACGATGATCAGCGGGAAGCGGTCCATCAGCTTGATGACCAGCTGCGAGCCCCAGACAATGATGGGAATGGAGATCAGCAGGCCCAGCGTGACCAGCAGCAACTGGTGTTCGCCCGAGCTTTGCGCGGCACCGGCAATGGCAATCACGTTGTCCACGCTCATCACCAGATCGGCAACGATGATGGTCTTGATCGCGGCCAGCAGCTTGTCGCTGCCCTGGATGCCGTCATGCGCATCTTCATCGGGAGCGATCAGCTTGACGCCAATCCACACCAGCAGCAGCGCGCCGACGAACTTCAGGAAAGGCAGGGCCAGCAGCGTCATCGCGAAAGCGATCAGGATCACGCGCAGGATGATGGCACCCGCCGTGCCCCAGATGATGCCCTTGCGGCGCTGCTCCGGTGGCAGCTTGCGGCAGGCCAGTGCGATCACCACCGCGTTATCGCCACCGAGCAGAATGTCGATGATGATGATCTGTCCCAGTGCAATCCAGAACGGCGTATGCGTGAGGAAGTCCAAATCCATAAAAACCTCGTAGTCGAATGCCATAAAGCAGCAGAAGCCTGGCGGCAATCAACTTTGCCAGGCGCCTGCGCGTCGGTTGGAAGCGGGTGCATGGAACTCTCAGGCATCTTCCTGCGACAGCCAGAGCAGGAAGCTGGGCCGAAGGGAAATGCTTTGACAGACCATTGCACCGGTCTCTCAAAGGTCTTGCTCGGCTCCGTGCAGCACGGAACCCGGGAGGCCGGAAGCTTTCGCTTCGTATTGACGACCACCACGCACCTGCGATGTTCCGGCACTGCCGGAGATCGCATGAGAGCTACTCCCCTTCGAAGCTCGCGATTTGAACACATTTGGCAATGAATGCCGCATTAACCCGTTTTTTTTCTGGACGAAGCGCGTGCCCAAAGGCCATGGCGGCCTCGGGCCGACAGCCCGGCGCTTATCATCCAGGGCCGCATTGTTACCCCCCACCATGGCAGGCATTCACATCACCGACATCGAGGCAGCCATCAACTATTGGCGCCAGAAAAAGCCTTCCCCCGACGGCGTACGGCTCGCGCCCGAAGCCCGGGCGCTGGCCGATGTCTATGCGCTGATGATCTTCCGCCATGCCAGTGAAGTCGCTGCCGACGAGGTGCCTTCGCATGCACAGGCCGCCTGGCTGGCCTGGTACGACACCACGCCCGACACGCCCTGCATTGCCATCTGCTCGACCAGCCAGGGCGACAACCTGTGCAAGGGCTGTGGGCGCACGTTCGACGAGGTCCAGCACTGGCCCGCTCTAGACCCCGTGGAGAAGCGCCAGGTCTGGCGCCGCATCACCCTGGAAAACTCCGCCTGGCGCTTCAACCGTTACGCCGAACGCGCCGCGGAAAACAAGTCCGCCACCGGTCGCTGAACGGCTGATTTACTTCCAGCGCACAGGCTCGACCACCACGCTGCCCAGCTTGCTGCTGAGCGTGATGCTGCCTTCCTGGATCGTCGCCTGCAGCTGCATGCTGCGCTCGGCAAGCTGGGCGAGTTCGGGGGCGGTTTCCGACGGCAGTCGCCAGACCTGCAGCTTGGCCAGGCGGCTGAACTTGCTTTCAATCCCGCGCCACCAGACATCGGCCGAATGGCTGAAGGGGTAGAGCAGTACCTGATCCGACTTGCTGCAGGCCTTGGCAATGGGCTTGTCCTCGGGCTGGCCGACTTCTATCCACAGCCGCTTGCGGCCGGTGTAGTCGGTCAGCGATACATCCGGATCTTCCGGGTCGGACAGGCCGGCGCCAAAGCTCAGTGTCGCGTCGCCATTGCACAGATCGTTGAGCTGGTGGGCATTGAGCGCCAGCGCGACCAGGCGCGCCATCATGCGGTCGTCGGTCTCGCTCGGGTGGCGAGCCAGGGTCAGCGCATGGTCGGCGTAGTAGCCATGGTCGATGTCGGCAATCTGCAGATTGGCCTTGAAGATGGTGGATTTGAGGGCCATGCGTGCGCTGTCCGGGTCGGGGAAAAAGAAATGATTCCACTCGGGAATCAAAAAACGAGAGCTGCAGTTATTGGCGTCAGCCCTGCCCCGAAATGCCCTTCGACAGGCTCAGGGCGAACGGGGTGGCGATTTTGGGCGCGGTCCAACTCAGGGACACAAGCCAAGGGCCGCCTCGCAGCGAGGATGTCGTCTCTGGCCGGACGCCCCCCTCCACCGCAGGATGAGAGGGGGAAGCGGGGGATGGCCCCTGCCGCGTAAGCCGCTCAGGGGGTGATTACTTACACCCTCCGGGCGAGTTCGGCGGCCTTGCCAACGTAGGAAGCCGGCGTCATCGCCAGCAGACGGTCCTTGTCGGCCTGGGGGATTTCCAGGCCGTTGATCAGGCGATGCAGGTCGGCAGCCTCGACGGTCTTGCCGCGCGTGACTTCCTTGAGCTTTTCGTACGCGCCCTGCACGCCATAGCGGCGCATCACGGTCTGTATGGGCTCGGCCAGCACTTCCCAGGCGTTGTCCAGGTCTTCGGCCAGCTTTTCCTCGTTGAGTTCCAGCTTGTTCAGGCCGGTCATCAGCGAGGTGTAGGCCAGCGTCGCGTAGCCCAGCGCCACGCCAATGTTGCGCAGCACGGTCGAATCGGTCAGGTCACGCTGCCAGCGGCTCACGGGCAGCTTTTCGGACAGGTGCTTGAGCACGGCATTGGCCAGGCCCAGGTTGCCTTCGGCGTTCTCGAAGTCAATCGGGTTGACCTTGTGCGGCATGGTCGACGAACCGATTTCGCCGGCTTTGAGGCGCTGCTTGAAGTAGCCCAGCGAGACATAGCCCCAGATGTCGCGCGACAGGTCGATCAGGATGGTGTCGGCGCGCGCCACGGCATCGAACAGCTCGGCCATGTAGTCATGCGGCTCGATCTGGATCGAGTAGGGCTGGAAGGTCAGGCCCAGGCCGTTGGGTTCGGGGCTTTCAATGACTTTCTTGCTGAACGCTTCCCAGTCGAAATCAGGCCAGGCCGACAGGTGGGCGTTGTAGTTGCCCACGGCGCCGTTCATCTTGCCCAGGATCTTGACGCTGGCAATGCGGTCGACGGCGGCCTGCAGGCGCACCACGACGTTGGCCATTTCCTTGCCGACGGTGGTCGGGCTCGCGGTCTGGCCGTGGGTGCGGCTGAGCATGGGCACGTCAGCGTACTGGTGGGCCATTTCGCGCAGCTTGAGCACGATGCGGTCCAGCGCCGGCAGCACGACCATGTCGCGGCCCACGCGCAGTTGCAGCGCGTGGCTGGTGTTGTTGATGTCTTCGCTGGTGCAGGCAAAGTGCACGAATTCAGCGGCTTTCTCGAGTTCGGGGCGGGCTTCGAACTTGGACTTGATCCAGTATTCCACGGCCTTGACGTCGTGGTTGGTGGTCTTTTCGATTTCCTTGATGGCCTCGGCATCGGCTTCGCTGAAGTTCTTCACCAGACCCAGCAGGTAGGCACGCGCGCCTATGGACAGCGGCTCGAATTCTTCGAAGCCTGCGTCGGAGAGGGCGATAAACCAGGCAATCTCCACCTGCACGCGGCGGTGCATGTAACCCTGTTCGCTCATGATCGGGCGCAGGGCGGAGAGTTTCGCGGCGTAACGGCCGTCGAGCGGAGAGAGGGCGGAAATGGTGGACAGGCTCATGCCCTCAATTGTAGGTGGCCGCTAAAGCCCATGCCGCGCATGGCTGCCGATAGAATCATCCGGCCGGCACTTGCCGGGTCCCGCGCCATGGAAGTTCCCCCTATGAAATTGATCGGTACCACCAGCAGTCCCTACGTGCGCAAAGTGCGCATCGTGATGGCGGAGAAAAAACTCGACTACCAGTTCGAGATCGACAATGTCTGGGCCGCCGATGCCGCCGTCAGCGCCGCCAACCCGCTGGGAAAGGTCCCGCGCCTGATGATCGAAGGCCATGAAATGGCGCTGTTCGACTCGCGCGTGATTGTCGAATACCTCGACACGCTGTCGCCCGTGGGCAAGCTGCTGCCGCCCAGCGGCCGCGAGCGCGCCGACGTCAAGACCCTGGAAGCCCTGGCCGACGGCCTGCTCGATGCCGGCGTGCTCGCGCGCCTGGAAGCCACCTGGCCCGGCCGCAGCGACGGCGAACGCAGCCAGGCCTGGACAGACCGCCAGCTGGGCAAGGTCGATGCCAGCCTGCAGGCGATGTCCAAGGCGCTGGGCGACAAGCCCTTCTTCTGCGGCATCCATATGACTCTGGCCGACATTGCCACGGGCTGCGCGCTGGACTGGCTGGCTTTTCGCTTCCCGCAGCTCACCTGGCGCGACAACCACCCCAATCTCGCGCGGCTGGCCGACAAGCTGGCCCAGCGCCCGAGTTTCAAGGACACGGTGCCCGTCGCCTGAGCGGCGGCCAGCGCACTCCAGGCAAAAAAATGGCCTCCTTGCGGAGGCCATTTTTCATCGAAGAAAAAAGTTGCGAAGCATCCCGAAACGAATAAAGAGAGGGAGGGAGGAGAAGCGCTTCAGGGGGTCTATAAGGATCGCATCCTCAAAGGCTTCGCAACAGTAAAGGGTTTGCTGCATCAGGCATGCACCTGTGCAACGTCATAGTGATTGAGGATGAGTCTGCGCCAAAGTTCAAACCAACGCAGCCCAAAAACTGTAACCAATCGCTAAACCTTCACTGGTTTCCTCACAACTGCCGGTGCGCTCCGATGTGCGTTCGCTGCCCTCGCCAACCAACGCCCAGAGGCGGGCAGGCCGCCATCGCCGATTGCGCACGGCTCAAAAGAACGATAGTTAGCACCGACTATTTAACGTTCTTTTTCAAATATGGGCGCTGAGCCCCGGTGCCAGATCGCCGCTGTCGGGCGTGCCGAACACCGCGCGCCACAGCGTCAGCACCGCATCGCGATGCGCCACGGCGCGCTGCAGCTCGATCTGGCCGCTGGATTCATCAAGCCGCGCCTTGTGCTGGATGCGGCGCAGCGCCCGGTAGGCATCGGCCGCGGCCAGGCCGACGCCAGGCGGCAGCAGGCCCGCAGCCTCGGCGTGCCGCAGCAGTGTGATGTTGCCGATGTTGATCAGCAGCTGCGGGTGCTCGCGCGAGCACAGCAGCACCAGATACTGCACCGCGAACTCGGCATCGACCATGCCCCCCGGGCTGTGCTTGACGTCGAACAGCTGGCCGCGCACCGGGTGGGCGGCGCGCACGCGCGCGCGCATGGCAACGATTTCGGCACGCAGCAGCTCGGGGTTGCGCGGCGCGGAAATCACCGCCTCGCGCACCGCGTCAAAGCGCTCGCGCAGGGATTCGCTGCCCAGCACGAAGCGCGCCCGCGTCATGGCCTGGTGTTCCCAGGTCCAGGCAGTGTTGCTGCCGCGTTGCTGCTGGTACTTGGCGTAGGCGTCGAAACCCGTGACCAGCAGGCCGGAGCTGCCGTTGGGGCGCAGCGCGGTGTCGATCTCGAACAGGTCGCCTTCGCCGGTCTTCACCGTGAGCCAGTTGATCAGCTTGCGCACAAAGGCGGCGTAGACCTCGGGCGCGCGCTCGTCGTCGTCATCGAAGACAAACACGATGTCGAGGTCGCTGCCGTAGCCCAGCTCCTTGCCGCCCAGCTTGCCGTAGCCAATGATGCCGAACCGCGGCTCGTCGCGGTGGCGGCCCTTGAGGCGCGACCAGCACCATTGGCCGGTGACGCGCAGCACGCTGTCGGCCAGCGCGCTCAGGTCGTCGGCCACCTGCTCGACCGTGATCCGGCCTTCGACATCACGCGCCAGCGTGCGGAAAATCTCCGCATGGTGGGCACGGCGCAGCAAGTTGAGCAGGGTTTCGTCGTCGTCCTCGCCCGTGGTCTGCAGCGAGGTCAGGCGCAGCGCGAGCTCGCGCTCGAAGTCCGCGGCGACGAAGCGGTCGGTCAGCAAGGCATCGCTGGCCAGCTCGTCAATCACGCCGGGGTGCTGCAGCAGGTAGCGTGCCGGCCAGCGCGCCGCGCCCAGCAGATGCAGCAGCCGCTCGTGCACGGCGGGGCGCTCGAGCAGCAGCGCCAGATAGCTTTCGCGCCGCAGCAGCGGTTCCAGCCAGTTGATCAGGCGCACCGCCGCCTCCTCCTCGACGCTGCCGTCGGCGACCCACTGCGCGGTGCGCTGCACCAGGCGGAACAGCCGCGCGCGCGTTTCCTCGCGCAGGCTGGTGACGCGCGGGTGGTCGCGCCACTCGGCGACGCGCGCCGACAGCTGGGGCGGCATCTGCGTGAGCAGGTCTTCGATTTCCTGGGGCGTGGCCGCGGTCAGCGAACGCGGGCCATTGCACTGGCCGTTGCTGCACTGCGGCGGCGCATTGCCGCCAAGCAGCGTGTCGAACTCCTCGGCCACCAGTTCGCGGTGGGCATCGAGCTGGTGCAAAAAGCGGCTGCAGTCGGGATAGCCCATGGTCTGGGCAATCCACAGCAGGTCGTCGTCGCGCGTGGGCAGCACATGGGTCTGCTGGTCGTCAAGGTATTGGATGCGGTGCTCGACCTGGCGCAGGAAGGTATAGGCCTGGGCCAGCGCTTGGGCGGTCTCGGCCGACATCAGGCCCGAGCGCGCCAGGCGCTGCAGGGCTTCGAGCGTGGGCCGGCAGCGCAGCTCGGGAAACTGCCCGCCGCGCACCACCTGCAGCAGCTGCACGGTGAACTCGATTTCGCGTATGCCGCCGCGCGAGAGCTTGACATCGTTGGCGCGCCCGGGATGGCCGGCGCTGCGCTTGGCCGCATGCTCGCGAATCTGGCGGTGCAGCGAACGCAGCGCATCAAACACGCTGTAGTCAAGGTAGCGGCGGAAGACAAACGGCAGCACCACGCCGCGCAGCGCCTGCACTTCGGGTGAACGCAGGCTGTCGCGCGGCGCAACCACGCGGCTCTTGAGCCAGGCAAAGCGCTCCCATTCGCGGCCCTGGGTCTGCAGATACTCCTCGAGCGCGGCCAGCGAGACCGCCGGCGGGCCCGAATTGCCATTGGGGCGCAGCGCCAGGTCGACGCGAAACACGAAGCCGTGCTCGGTGACTTCGCCAATCAGCGCATAGATGCCCTTGACCGCGCGGCCGAAATATTCGTGATTGGACAGACGCCCGCGGCCGTCGGGCAGACCCGCGGTTTCGCCTTCGTGCTCGTAGACATAGATCAGGTCGATGTCGCTGGACACATTGAGCTCGCGTGCGCCGAACTTGCCCATGCCCACGATCCACAGCTGCACCGGCTGGCCTTCGGGGCCGGTGGGCGCGCCGTGGCGGCTGTCGAGATCGGCGCGCACCTGGCTGCAGGCCCGGTCCAGCGCCACTTCGGCCAGCTGGGTCACGGCCTGGGTGACCACCGCCAGCGGCGCCTGCTGCGCGCAGTCGAGTTGCAGCAGGCGCTCCATCACCAGTTGACGCAGCACGCGCAGTGCGGCCGACAGCTCAAGCCCCTGACCGAGCAAGGCGTCAAGCGCCTGTTCCATGCCCGCACGCTGGGGCACGCCTTGGGGGAAAAGCCCTAATTCTTCGGCATAACGCCGGTGTAATCGTTGGTAAAAACGGGAATGCGCAAGGCGGGAATGGGCCTCGGGGGCAAGCTCGGAAGGAGAATAGTCAACGGTCTGCATGCGCAATACAGGAATAACGGTGGACCGGCTGCCAACCCTCTGATCCCCCGGGATGCCGCACCGTTGCGGCCCCAGCGGGTCATAATTCCTGGCACTGACCTGCCCACCAATGATCGAACCTCAACCGCACCCCTCACGCCTGCTCCACTGGATGGCCGGCGTTGCGCGGTGGTCACTGGGTCTGCTGCTGGCCTTCTGGCTGCTGCTTGCCACCGGATGGGGGGTGCTCCATGGATTCATTGTGCCGCGAATCAGCGAGTACCGTCCGCAGCTCGAAAGCCTGGCCGCGCGCACCCTGGGGGTACCCGTGCGCATAGGTTCGATCACGGCGCGCAGCGAAGGCCTGATGCCGGTCATGGAGCTAGGCCAGGTGGCGCTGCTCGATGCGCGCGGCCAGCCGGCGCTGGAGCTGCCGCGGGTGGTGATGGCGGTGTCGCCGCGCTCGCTGCTGCGCCTGGGTGTGGAGCAGCTGTATATCGATGCGCCACTGATCGAGGCGCGGCGCGACAGCGCGGGCCAGTTGTGGATTGCGGGCCTGGCCCTGCCCGCGGCCAGCGAAGGCGACAGCCGCGCGGCGGACTGGCTGTTCTCGCAGACCGAAATCGCGGTCCGCGGTGGCCAGCTGCGCTGGAGCGACGAACTGCGCCAGGCCCCGCCGCTGACACTGCGCAACCTCGACTTCGTGGTGCGCAACAAGGGCTGGCGCCACCAGGTGCGGCTCGACGCCACGCCCGACAGCGAATGGGGCGCGCGCTTCACGCTGTCCGCGCAGTTTCGCCAACCGCTGCTGTCTGCCCACGCGGGCAACTGGCGGCGCTGGACCGGCCAGGCCTACGCGCATTTCTCCCAGCTCGATGTCGCGCGGCTGGGACAGTACATTGACCTGCAGGGCGCCAGTGTTTCCCAGGGCCGCGGCGCGCTGCGCGCCTGGGTCGACGTACAGCGCGGCGAGGCCCGGAAAATCACCACCGATTTGCTGCTGAGCGCCGTGGAAACCCGGCTGCGCCCCGACCTGCCGCCACTGGCGCTGCGCGCGCTTCAGGGACGGCTGAGCGTCGAGCGCCTGCCCGGCGGCTATGCGCTCAATGGCCAGTCGCTGGCGTTCGAGACCGGCGACGGCCTGCGCTGGCCCGCCAGCGAGTTCTCGCTGCGCCACAGCCAGGCCGACGCGGCGGCCGCCGAACTCGGCGCGCTCGGCGAGCAGGGCGAGCTGCGCTTCGAACAGTTCGACCTGGGAATAGCCGCCCAGCTCGCAAGCCGCCTGCCGATTGCCGATGCCGCCCGCAACCGGCTGCAGGTGCTGGCGCCGCGCGGCCAGGTCAAGGCACTGCAGGCCAGCTGGCGCGGGCCCATGGACAAGCCGCTGCAGTATGCAATGAGCGGCGAAGTCCAGGGCCTGGCGCTGTCCGACCAGGCCGCGGCCAAGGGAACGGGCGTTCCGGGCGTGGAAGGCCTGCAGGCGAAGTTCTCGCTCAACCAGCTGGGCGGCTCGGCCGAACTCAGCATGACCGGCGGCGCGCTGCGCCTGCCCGGCGTGTTCGAGGAGCCGGTCGTGCCGCTGGACCACCTGAGCGGCGCGCTGCGCTGGCAGCTGCAGGGCGAGCAGATCGAGGTCGAGGCAAATGACATGCGCTTTGGCAATGCCGACGCCGAAGGCCAAGCCCAGGCCACCTGGCGCACCGGACGCGGCGCGGCGGCGCGCTTTCCCGGCGTGCTGGCCCTCAACGGCACGCTGCGCAATGCCGACGGCAGCCGCGTACACCGCTACCTGCCGCTGGAAATTCCCGCCGATGCGCGTCACTACGTGCGCGACAGCGTGCAAAGCGGGCGCGCCAGCAAGGTGCAATTCAAGGTCGAGGGCGATCTGAATAAACTGCCATTCGAACGCGGCGAAGGCGAGTTCCGCATTGCCGCCGACGTGCATGACGTCAACTATGTCTACGTGCCCACGGCGCTGCAAGCCGCGGGCGACAAGCCCTGGCCCGCGCTGAGCCAGCTGTCGGGTGAACTGGTGTTCGACCGCGCGTCCATGACGGTGCGCAATGCCCAGGGCCGCGTTGCCGGCCACCCGCGCATGCAGCTGCAGCAGATCGAGGCCCGCATTCCCAACCTGTCGCACACGCGTGTCGAGGTCAAGGCACGCGCCCAGGGCGAACTTGCCGAAATGCTCGGCTTTGTTGCCGGCTCGCCCGTTGCCGGCCTCACCGAACAGGTGATGGACCATGCCCAGGGCAGCGGCACGGCCCAGTTGCAGCTGCAGCTGGACCTGCCCATCGATCACCTCGAGCAGTCGAAGGTCCAGGGCAGCGTGGCGCTGGCCGGCAACAGCCTGCGGCTGATGCCCGAAGTGCCGCTGCTCAGCCAGATCCGCGGCAACGTGCAGTTTTCCGAGACCGGTTTTTCGCTGGCGGGCGTGCAGGCACAGGCGCTGGGCGGCCCGGTGCGTTTCGAGGGCGGCATGCAGGTGCTGCCCGCCTCGGCGCCGCCCAGCCAGTCGCCGCTGGTGCTGCGCGCCAGCGGCACGGCCAGCGCCGAAGGCCTGCGCGCGGCGCCCGAGCTGGGCATGCTGGCCGACATCGCGCGCGCGGCCCAGGGCCAGGCCGACTATGTGCTGGACCTGGGCGTGCGCCGCGGCACACCCGAAATCACCGTCACCAGCAACCTGCAGGGTCTGGCGCTCGACCTGCCCAGCCCCATGGGCAAGCCTGCGGCGGCGGCCGTGCCCCTGCGCTTCTCGCATGGGCTGACGTCGTCCGCGGTGTCCGCCACCGCCGGCAAAGCCGAGCTGCCGCCGCTGCACGACGAAATCGCGCTGCAGTGGGGCGAAGTCGCCCAGCTGCGCTACCTGCGCGACGCCGGCAGCACGCCGGCAAAAGTGCTCAGCGGCACCCTTGCCATAGGCAGCCCCTTGCCGGCCGTCGACATGCCGGCACGCGGCGTGCATGCCCAGGTCGCGCTTGCGGCCCTGGACATCGATACCTGGCAACAGGCGCTGCAACGCCTGGGCCCGGCCGCGCCCGCAGGGGCCGAAGCCGCCGCGGAATCGGCCCCTGCCGCGCCGCTGCAAAGCTATCTGCCCGACACCGCAACGCTCAACGCCCAGAGCCTCACGGCCAACGGCCGCACGCTGCATGCGCTCAGCGCCCGCGGCACGCGCAATGGCGGCCTGTGGAATGCCACCGTCGAGGCGCGCGAGCTCAGCGGCCAGATCGAATACCGCGAAGGCCATGCGGCCGACCCCGCAGGCCAGGTCTATGCCCGCCTCACGCGACTGGCGGTGCCACAAAGCGCGGCCGGCGAAGGCGCGGCCGGCGCCGTCGACTCCCTGCTGAGCCCGCAGCCGCGCAGCCTGCCCGCGCTGGACATTGCCGTCGAGGCGCTGGAGCTGTTTGGCCGGCCCATGGGGCGCTTTGAAGTCCAGGCGCGCAATCGCCAGAACCCGGCCAACCCCGCGCTGCGCGAGTGGCAGCTGACCCAGTTCAACATCACCAGCCCCGAGGCGCGGCTGCAGGCCAGCGGCAGCTGGGCGCTGCAGCCGGGCCAGCCGGCACAGCCGCGCACGGCGCTGCGCTTTGCGCTTGAGATTGCCGACACCGGCGCGCTGCTGACCCGCTTCTCCATGCCCGGCGTGATCCGCAACGGCCGCGGGCGGCTCGACGGCCAGGTGGCCTGGAACGGCTCGCCGCTGGCACCCGACTACCATTCGATGAACGGCCAGATGCACCTGGACATGGCCTCGGGCCAGTTCCTGCAGGCCGAGCCCGGCCTGGCCAAGCTGCTGGGCGTGCTCAGTCTGCAGGCCCTGCCGCGGCGCCTGACGCTCGATTTCCGCGATGTTTTCAGCAAGGGCTTCACTTTCGACTTCGTGCGCGGCGACGTGCAGATCGCCCAGGGCATTGCGCGCACCAACAACCTGCAGATGAAAGGCGTCAACGCCGCGGTGCTGATGGAAGGCCAGGCCGACATGCTGCGTGAAACGCAGAACTTGCATGTGGTGGTCGTGCCCGAGATCAATGTCTGGACGGCCTCGCTGGTCGCCACGGCCATCAACCCGGTCGTGGGCCTGAGCAGCTTTCTCGCACAGATGCTGCTGCGCGGGCCGCTGATTGCCGCCACCACCAAGGAATTCCGCATTGACGGTTCCTGGTCCGACCCCCAGGTCAACGCCATTCCTTCCAAGCCCGAACCCCGCGCCAGCGCTTCGCCCCCCACCCGAGGAGACACTCCGCCATGAAAGTCGCCGCCCTGCAGATGGTGTCCACGCCCGACGTGGCCGAAAACCTCGAAGTTGCCTGGCAGCTGCTGCAACAGGCGCGCGACACCGGCGCGGAACTCGCGGCCCTGCCCGAATACTTCTGTGCCATGGGGCGGCGCGATACCGACAAGCTCGGCTACCGGGAAGCCTTCGGCACCGGTCCCATCCAGGATTTCCTGGCGCGCGCGGCGCGCGAGCTCGACCTGTGGATTGTCGGCGGCACGCTGCCGCTCGAGGCCGGTGACGACCAGCATGTGCGCAACACCACGCTGGTGTTCTCGCCTGGCGGAGAATGCGTGGCGCGCTATGACAAGATCCACCTGTTTCGCTATGACAACGGCCGCGAGCGCTACGACGAAGCCCAGGTGATTGCCGCCGGCCAGACGCCGGTGCGGCTCGATATCACCGACCGCAGCGGCGAACACTGGCGTCTGGGGCTGAGCATCTGCTACGACCTGCGCTTTCCCGAGCTGTACCGCGCCCATGCCCAGCGCGGCTGCGATCTGCTGCTGGTGCCCAGCGCCTTCACCCACACCACCGGTCAGGCCCACTGGGAAGTGCTGCTGCGCGCGCGCGCCATAGAAAACCAGGCCTATGTGCTGGCGCCGGCCCAGGGTGGCCTGCACCCCAACGGCCGCCAGACCTGGGGCCACAGCATGGCTGTGGACCCCTGGGGCCAGGTGCTGGCGGTGCGCGAAACGGGCGCCGGCCTGGCGCTGGCGCAGCTCGACCGGCAGCACATCGCCCATGTGCGCTCCCAATTGCCCGCCCTGCAACACCGTATCTTGTGATTCCTGCCGATGAGTGCTCCGACGCCCCTGCCCGACTCGATGTCCTTCCTGAGCTACCCCGACGGCAGCCAGGGCGGCGCCGACCCCACGCCGCCGCGCTGGCCCTGGCGCCGCTGGCGCAGCGCCTGGCGCCGCTGGTCGCTGTGGACGGTGCTGGTGGTGCTGGTGGTCAGCATGCTCATCACCCTGGTCTGGCTCGCGGGCCGCTACGAGGCGGTGCAGGTGCAGGACCGACTCGAGCGCGACGCCGCAAATGCCGTGGCCGACGTGCGCGCCGCCCTCAACCGCAACTTGCAGGATCTGCAGGCGCTCAGCGCCCAGTCCAACGATCCGCAGGAATGGCGCGCGCGCGCCGCCGAAGTGCTGCAGGTGCGCCGCGAGATCCTGCGCATCGAATGGCGTGATGCGCGCGTGCGCCTGCAGTCGTACGCCGAAACGCCCTACCGGCCCATGCAGTGGGAAGAAGGTCTGCGCGACGACAGCCAGTCTCACGCCCAGCTGACCTGCGCCAACGCGCGCCGGCTCAACGGCCCGGCGTATTCGCCCAGCTATTTCCAGCTGCTCAACGAAGGCCTGGGCTCGGAGATGATGGAAGTCTGCCTGCCGCTGTCGCACAGCGGCCGGGTCGACGGCTTCATCATTGCCACCTATTCGCTGCAGAGCATCCTGGTCAACCAGGTCAGCAAGAACCTCGCCCACAGCCAGGAAGTCTCGTTCACCGAGCCCGACGGCACGCGGCTGGCCCTGGTCGGCGCGGCCTGGCGCGGCACGCGCGTGTTCACCGCCCAGCAGATTCTCGATCTGCCGGGCAACATGCTGGTGCTGCGCCTGGACCACTGGCACCGCGCACCCAGCGTGTTCCCCAACGTGCTCACGGCCCTGGTCACGACCATGTCGATTGCGCTGGGAACGGTGCTGGTGATCCTGGTGCGCGACAACCGCCGGCGGCTGCGCGCCGAGCGTGATCTGGGCGAAGCGCTGGCGTTTCGCAAGGCCATGGAAGACTCGCTGATCACCGGCCTGCGCGCGCGCGACCTCAAGGGCCGCATCAGCTATGTGAACCCGGCGTTCTGCGAGATGGTGGGCTTCACCTCCGAGGAGCTGCTCGGCCTGAACTTCGCCCCGTATTGGCCGCCCGAGCTGTCCCAGGAATACCACCAGCGCCAGCTCAAGCGCCTGGCCGGCAAGGCGCCGCCGTCGCGCGAAGGCTATGAAACGGTGTTCATGCGCAAGGACGGCACGCGCTTTCCGGTGCTGATCTTCGAAGCCCCGCTGATCAGCGCCCAGGGCCGGCATACGGGCTGGATGAGCGCCTTCCTCGACATCAGCGAGCAGCGGCGCATGGAAGAGCTGTCGCGCGCCTCGCAGGAGCGGCTGCAGGCGACGGCGCGGCTGGCGACCGTGGGTGAAATGGCCTCGCTGCTGAGCCACGAGCTGACCCAGCCGCTGATGACCATCGCCAGCTACGCCACGGGCTCGCTCAACATGCTGGGCCAGCATGACCCGGCAAGCGACAACCCGGTCGCGCTGCGCCAGCAACTGCAGGACCTGCGCACCGCAATGCAGCGCATTGCCCACCAGGCCGAGCGCGCGGGCCGGGTGATCAAGAGCGTGCGCGACTTCGTGCGCCGGCGCGACCAGTCGCGCGAACTGGTGCATGCCAGCGAGCTGGTCGACGCCGTGCTGCCGCTGGTGCGCATGCAGGCACGCAAGCTCGGCGTGCGCGTCATCACCCAGCTCGACAACGACCTGCCACCCGTGCTCTGCGACCCGACCATGATCGAGCAGGTGCTGCTCAATCTCGCGCGCAACGGCACCCAGGCCATGGACGGCATGGAAACCCATCCGCGCGAGCTCACGCTGCGCGTGCGCCACACCACCAGCAGCGCGCATGCAAGCTGGCTTGATTTTTCCGTGATCGACTGCGGCAGCGGCATCGATGAGGCCGTGTCCGAACAGCTGTTCACGCCGTTCTTCACCACGCGCGAGGAAGGCATGGGCCTGGGTCTGAGCCTGTGCCGCACCGTGATCGAGCAGCACGGAGGGACGTTGCGCCACAGTCCCAACCTTCCGCGTGGTACGGTATTCAGTTTCACGCTGCCCGCTCCACCTCAGAATTGATCCCATGGAACCCGTACAAAACGCCACCGTCTACATCGTGGACGACGATGCCGATGTGCGCGAAGCCCTGGCATGGCTGCTGCGCTCGCGCCGCCTGCTCAGCGAGTCCTTCGACTGCGCCGAATCGTTTCTGGACATGCTGCAGTCGCAGTCGCCCGCGCGCCATCCCTGTTGTCTGCTGCTCGACATGCGCATGACCGGCATGAGCGGCCTGGCGCTGTTCAACCGGCTGCTGGCCGAAGGCCAGCTCGCGGCCATGCCGGTGATCTTTCTCACCGGTCACGCCGACGTGCCCACGGCCGTGGACACCGTCAAGCGCGGCGCCTTCGACTTCTGCGAAAAGCCTTTTTCCGACAACGCGCTGGTGGACCGCATTGAACAGGCGCTCGCGGCATCCGACCAGCATCTGACGCGCATGCGCGAGCGCGACGCGCTGCGCTCGCGCCTGACCGACCTGACCGAGCGCGAACGCGATGTGATGCGCCTGGTGGTCGAAGGCATTCCCAACAAGCTGATTGCCGACCAGCTCGACATCAGCGTGCGCACCGTGGAAGTGCACCGCTCGCGCGTGTTCGACAAGATGCAGGTCAAGTCGGCCGTCGAGCTGGCCAATCTGCTGCGCACGGATATATGACATCCATGCCCTGGGGGGGGCGGGGAGAGGGTATTTTTCATTACCGGCCTCGCTCACAGCCCCTGAAACGGGCACGCCCCAGCAAGGGGGCAGCGAGCAAGGGCAGCCCCGCAGCGAGGCTGTCGTCCCCCTCCACCGAAGGATGAGAGGGGGACGCCGGGGCGGCCCAAGCCGCGTAAGCGGCTCAGGGGGTGATTGTCATCACCGCGGACGTTCGCCCACATAGATCTCGACGCGGCGATTGCGCGAGCGGCCTTCGTTGGTGCTGTTGGAGGCAATCGGCTCGTAGGAGCCACGGCCTTCGGTCTGGATGCGCGTGCCGCCGACACCACGGCTGGTCAGGTAGTTGCGCGTGCTTTCGGCGCGTTGCAGCGACAGCGGATTGTTGATGGCGTCCGAACCCGTGCTGTCGGTGTGGCCCACGATGCGCACGTCGGTGTTGACGTTGTTGCGCAGGCCATCGGCAAAGCGGTCGAGCACCGGAGCGAAATTGCTTTTGATGTCGGCGCGGCCGGTGTCAAAAGAGATGTCGCTGGGGATGTCGAGCTTGAGCTGGTTGTCCTGCGTCTGCGTCACGGCAATGCCCGTGCCCTGCGTCGCGGCTTCCATCTCGCGCTTTTGCTTTTCCATGTTGTTCGACCAGATGTAGGTTCCCAGGGCGCCCACACCCGCGCCCACCAGGGCGCCCGTGCCGGCCTTGCCGCCGGTGGCCGAGCCCAGCACCGCACCCGCGAGGGCGCCAACGCCGGCACCTGTGGCCGTGCGGCGCTGGGTGTCGGACATGCCGGTGTTGGCACAGCCGGAAATCAGCAGAACTGCAGCCGTTGCGGCCACGAGAATATTTTTGCGCATATGAACTCCTTCACGTCAATGATCCGGGCGCTACTTTCCACGTAAAACGCCTGCCGGGGCAGGTGCCCTCGTGTAAACCAATTGTCGACCAGCGTATCAGCCCCGCGTCCCCACGCCCGTAGGACAGACACGACAAGCTTTGTGCCCGCGCCTGTCAGGGGCGCGGCCCCGGAGGGGGGGGCCCGTCCTGCGAATCCGGCGGCTCGAGTTCCCCGCGTTTTCGCCCGGAAAACATGGTCCACCAGACAATTGCAATCAAAACGATCAATGCCAGCAACGCTTCAAGCAAAATCAGCCACATGAATCTCAACCTCCTGCGCCTTGCGTCAATGGCGTTGATTGTAGGAACGCTTGCCGCGTGTTCCACCACATCTCTTACGACCGTCGATCCATCACCCATTCCAGAGCTCAGGCCCCAGGGCGCCCAGGGCACTGCGGCGCCGATCCCGGCCGCAGCGGTGACCTTCCCCAAGAGCCGCTGGCTGCCCGTTCCGTGGAACGAGCTGCCGGGCTTTGAAAGCGACGCCCTGCATGAAGCCTGGAATGCCTGGGTCAAGAACTGCGAACGCCCGACGCCGGCCTTTGCCGGCCTGTGCAGCGAAGTGCGCCGGCTGAGCATTGCCAGCGGCGACGAACAGCGCGCCTGGATGCTGGCCAAGTTCCAGCCCTACCGGGTCGAGGCCAGCAACGGCAGCCCCGAAGGCCTGCTGACCGCCTACTACGAACCCCAGCTCGACGCCGCACGGCTGCCCGGCAATGGCTACAACGTGCCGCTGTACCAGCTGCCCACGGGCTTTGGCACACGCAAGCCCTGGTACACGCGCCAGCAGATCGACACCCTGCCCGAAGCTCAGGCCGCGCTTGCCGGCCGGGCGATCGCCTGGCTGCGCGATCCCATCGATGCGCTGGTGCTGCACATCCAGGGCTCGGGCCGGTTGCGCCTGACCGAGCCCAACGGCCAGTTGCGCCTGGTGCGCGTGGCCTTTGCCGGTACCAACGACCAGCCCTACAAGAGCGTGGGACGCTGGCTGCTCGACCAGAACCTGGTGCGCGACGCGACCTGGCCCGGCATCAGCGCCTGGATCGCGGCCAATCCGGCACGCGTCAACGAGATGCTGTGGAGCAATCCGCGCTATGTGTTTTTCCGCGAGGAGCCGCTTGACGGGCTGGACGCGGAATTCGGCCCCAAGGGCGCCCTGGGCGTGCCGCTGACGCCGGGCCGCTCGATTGCCGTGGACCGTCAAAGCATTCCCTACGGCACACCCGTCTGGCTGTCGACGCCCGGCCCCACGGTGGCCCTCAACCGCATGGTGTTTGCCCAGGATACGGGCAGCGCCATCCTGGGCGCGGTGCGCGCCGACTATTTCACGGGCTGGGGCGCCGAAGCCGGCGAAATTGCGGGGCGGCTCAAGCAGACCCTGCGGCTGTGGACCTTCTGGCCGCGCCACCTGACGCCCGGCAGCGCCAGCCGGTAAGGCTGCCACACACTTAATAGCAAAATACTATTTATACAGCAAATAAATAGTCAAATACTTACGGTCGTGCATCCTGCGCGCCGGCTGGGGGACGCGGGTGCTGCCGACCAGGCGCTCAGGGAATGGGAGCGGAAAATGAAATGGCTTTGCCCGTTTCCCTTCCTCTTCACTTCCCTTCCCTATGCCGCCAAAACCCAGCACCGCCCCCACGACGCAGGTCACGCCTTCCGGTACCCCAGCTGAAGTCGATCCCATGCCCATGGGCAACCTGGACCGCCTCAGCAATACATCGGACATCCCTTGCCCACCGCTGCAGCTGATTCGCGCCCATCCTGCGCAGCATTCGCAGCATCCACTCAGCGTCACGCCCTGGGAGCCGCAGCGCACGCACTATGAAGTCACATGGCAGGAGTCCCCCCTGGTCATGGTGACGCCGCCGCCATCGGAAGATCGGCTGAGCGATACGCTGCTGTCTCCCATACCTCTGCAGCGCATGGTCGACAACGGCATGCCGATGCGCCTGTCACCAGCGAATTTCCCCCAGCCCGAGGACATTGCCGGCTCGCCTGTGTCAAGCCTCGTCAAACCGCGTTGCGTGACCGGCAGGTTTTTCCCTCCGGACCAGCTGCATGAATCCCAGCCATCGAGCCCCATCAGCAGCGACCCCTGCTTCGGCCCGCTGCCCACGCCGGACTTCGACAGCACGGGATACGTGATGCGGCTTGCGCAGCCCGGCGATACGGCGCTGCCCTTGCTTGGCGCGCAGCGCGCCTGCGTCGCCCCTGCCCTCAGCACAGTGGCCCAGCGTTCATGGGACGGCAGTGCCCCTCCATCCCCGCAGGCGCATCCCGGCGTGGCCGTTGAATTGCCGCAGCGCGGGGAAGATCTCGAAGACTTCGACGAACACCCGGTGAATTTCTTGCATCCCGCGCTGTCACGGACTTTGCACGATGCCTGGCACACGCAGATGCAGACGCCGTCCGCCTTCCCGCCTCTACCCGGCAGCGCGCCTGCGGCTCTCTACCGATCGACGGCCGAGCAACATGCACTCGAGGCCCAGGCCGCCTTGGACAGCCACCATGCGGCTGCAATCGCGGGGAACTTTCCTGTCGTGCAACTGGTGGCCAGCCAGGACACCATTCACTGAGAGCCCCTGAACTCAGTGCGACCCGGCAGATCCCAAGGTTTTTTATAAAAACTATTAACTATTTTCATTGATATGAAATTCCTACAATGATGCCGCCATTGCGCTGTCGCACGCGCACGCACACGGCTGACCGGGGCGCGCAAGAGGGGATTCGAGAATAGGGAACCCTTTCTTATTTCTTGCTTCCATGCCCCAAGATCCCCAGCCCACGCCCCAGCCCATGCCCCTGGATGACGCGGCGCGTGCGCCCATCCATTCCGGCAAGTCTGCGCAAAGCCAGGACGCCGCGCCCGGCGTGGTTTTCGTCATTGACGACACGCGGCCTGTCAGCACCCTCGACAGCATCGACGAGTTCCACGATCAGCCCCCGGTGCCGCGCGCCACGCTGTGCGCACAGCAGATGGTCCCCGGCAATCCTTTCTTGCCGGGCCGCGACTTCCCCCCTGACATGTTCAACGCTAGCGGCGACATCGATGCCCTGCCTGCAACTGCTAGGCCTGCCCTGCTGGCGCCCATCAACAAACCCGGCAGTATCTTTGATATGCCTTGGTATTTCCCGCTCTCCACCGCCCCCGCCCGTTCGGGCCAGCATACGCGCGACTTTCAGGCGCGCGAAGTGCAAGATGCCTTCGATATCGATCTCTTCATCAACCGGATCCAGCCGCTCAACCCGGGCAATCCGTACCATGGCGCGGTGGAGCCGCTGGATTCCAACAGCTTGCAGCGTTACTACGCCTTGGGGATGGCAAAACCATCCGCTGAAACCCGCCATGCCGCGGAGCTTCTGACCATGGGCGAAGACGAGTTCGCGTTGATTGAAGCGGTGGGCGCCTATGTCGCGTTTGAAATCGACCGCCATGCCGATGGCGCAGACGACAGCCTGCCTTGGACCGCGCCCCATCCGTGCGAAGGCAATGTGCCCGTCAGCGCAGCGGTGCGCTGCGCTGCGCCCGAAATGGACGGTGTCATGGAGGTGCAGGACTTCGACAACTTCCAGATGATCACCTATACGCCGGTGCCCGCGGCTCACCCGCTGCCGCCCCGCTACCTCCAGTGGCTGGACGGATGCGGCGAGCCTGCAGAGGTGGAAACCGAGTTTGAAAACCAGGTAGTGCTCTGCGCCTCCAACGCCGAGGACGCGCATTCGCCCGGCTGGTGACGCTCAAGGCGTCTCGGCAAAGTAACGCGTGACGCGCGGCGGCCCCTCACCCACATGGAAGGCCAGCTTGCGGTCGCGCAGCGAGACGTCATAGGCGGTGACGCGGTCGAAGCGGCGCAGGTGCTCGGTCCAGGACTCGTCGATGATCTGCTCGACAAAGCGCTCGGGCTGGCTCATGCTGTGCAGCAGCGTCCAGCCCAAGGCGCCCTGGCGCATGCGGCTGCGCCGGCTTTCCTGCATCAGCTGGCGAAACTCCTGCGTCTGCGCGGGCTGGATGATGTATTCGATGGTCACGACCACGCGCCCGGCTTCGGGCGCCATGGTTGCCTCGGGCGCCTTGAACGCCTTGGACGGGCTCAGGTCTTCCTCGATCTGCCGGTCTGACGACAGGCGCTGCACCAGCATCATCGCCACCACGCCGCTCAAGGCCGCGACGATCAGGCTGGTCGAAACCGAAGTGATGGACGCCACCTGGCCCCAGAGTGCCGCGCCCAGCGCCGTGCCGCCCATGATGGACATCTGGTAGATCGACATGCCGCGCGCGCGCACCCAGTTGGGCAACGACATCTGCGCCGCCACGCCCAGCGTGTTGGCAGTGGAGATCAGCGCCATGCCGGCCAGCAGCATGGCGACCACGGCCACGGCCAGATGCGGCGCCAGCGCCACGGTGATGGTCGCCAGCGCCTGCGCGCTGACACCGGTGAGTATCAGTTTCTCGCGCGGCAGCGCCTGGCGCAGTCGCGGCAGCAGCGTCGCACCGATGATCGCGCCGGCGCCCATGGAGGCCAGCAGCAACGTGAACGTGCTTGCGCCGCCTTCGTCGCCGGAATGCAGACGCTGGGCGACCAGCGGCATCAGCGCCATGATGGCCGTGGTCTGGAAGAAAAAGCAGATGGTGCGCAGCAGCACGGCGCGCATGCGCGGCGACTCGCGCACGAACTGCAGGCCCACGCGCATCGCGCTGGGCAGGCGCTCGCGGCCCAGCGGGCTGTCGGTGTGCTGGCGTTTCCAGCGGATCAGCACGAAGCCCGAGATCACCGACAGCGTGGCGTTGAGCACGAACACCCAGGCACTGCCCAGACTGGCGATGATCGCGCCCGCAACCAGCGGGCCGATGATGCGCGAAGCGTTCATTGCCACCGCGTTGAGCGCCATGGCCGAAGGCAGCTGCGGCTTCGAGACCAGTTCGGGAATCAGCGCCGAGAACACCGGCCAGCGCATCGCCAGGCCTATGCCGTTGGCAAAAGTGAGGGCCAGCAGCAGATAAGGCGTCATATAGCCCGACAGCACGGCCAGGCAGAGCACCACCGCCACGGCCGCAACCCAGAACTGGGTGACGATGAAATAGCGCCGGCGGTCCAGAATGTCGGCCAGCGCACCGCTGGGCAGGCCCAGCATGAACACCGGCAGCGTGGACGCCGACTGCACCAGCGCCACCAGCACCGGCGAGGTGGTCAGCGAGGTCATCAGCCAGGCGGCGGCGACATCGTTCATCCACATGCAGGTATTGGCCGCGACCCAGACCATCCAGAGCATGCGGAACGTGGGCTGGCTCAGCGGCGCCCAGACGGCCTGCGAGGCCTTGTGCTGCGCGGCCTGGCTGGCCGCGGCCTGGGCACTGGCCCGGTCCGCATCGGCCATGCCCGAGGGATCTTCAAGCAAGCCGCCACCGGGCGGGCGCACCGCCGAGGAAGATGGGGAAGCGCCATCGCCTGGCGGCGATACACGGGCGGAGGGCTGTGGGGGCGTTATCTCTTCTGGCATGTGGCGTAATTCTGCGACCAAAGCAGGCTTCCTGCTTGAAAGTCCGCAGCTTTCCGTTACCGGACGTAGCCGTTGCCAGTTCCCTGGCGCAGCAGATGCTCGAGCGGCAGGGCGGCGCTGGCCTTGATCTCGCCCAGGGAAAAGCTGGTGTGCACGTCCTTCACGTTGGGCAGGTTCATCAGCACATTGCGCGCGAACTGCGCAAAGCTGTCGAGGTCGCGCGTCACCACCTGCAGCTCGAACGTGCCCGAGCCGCTGATGTAGTGGCAGGACACGACTTCGGGAATCTTGCGTATTGCCTCCTCGGTCTCCAGCGTCAGTGGCCCGGAAGTGCGCACCGCATCCAGCCGCACGAAGGCCAGCACGCCCAGGCCTATCTTGTGGCGGTCGATCTCGGCGTGGTAGCCCTTGATGAAGCCGGCTTCCTCGAGCGCCCGCACGCGCCGCCAGCACGGTGCGGCCGACAGGCCCACGCGCTGCGCCAGCTCGGCGTTGGTCAAACGCGCATCGGCCTGGAGCTGCGCGAGGATGGCCACGTCAAATTTGTCCAATGTATTCAAAATCACTCCATTAAGAGCAAGGATCTTTCCGAGAATAGCTAAAACAGCGCATACAACGCAATCACTTATCGCTGACTCAGGAATACACTGAACGGGAGATTTAGCCAAAACAAAGTGCCTGCGCCAGGATGTTTTCCGACGCAAGAAAAGCACCTTTCCACCTCGATGGAGACAAGATATGAATGCCCCCCTGCCCGAGCACCTAAGGCGTGCACTGGAAACCGTCACTCTCGATGACAAATACGCGCTGGCCCAGGGCCGCGCATTCATGAGCGGGGTGCAGGCGCTGGTTCGCCTGCCCATGCTGCAGCAGCAGCGCGATGCCGCCGCCGGCCTGCACACCGCGGGTTTCATCAGCGGCTACCGCGGTTCGCCACTGGGCGTCTATGACCAGTCGCTGTGGGCCGCCAAGAAGCACCTCGCGCAGCACGACATCGTGTTCCAGCCCGGCGTCAACGAGGAACTTGCCGCGACCGCCGTCTGGGGCACGCAGCAGCTCGACATCTACCCCGACACCAAGAAGTTCGACGGCGTGTTCGGCATCTGGTACGGCAAGGGCCCGGGCGTGGACCGCTGCTCCGACGTTTTCAAGCACGCCAACATGGCGGGCACGGCCAAGCATGGCGGCGTGCTGGCAATTGCCGGAGACGACCACATCAGCAAGAGCAGCACGGCTGCGCACCAGAGCGATCACATCTTCAAGGCCTGCAGCACGCCGGTGTTCTTCCCGAGCAGCGTGCAGGACATCCTCGACATGGGCCTGCACGGCATCGCGATGAGCCGCTTCTCGGGCCTGTGGTCCGGAGTGAAGACCATCCAGGAAGTCGTCGAATCCTCGGCCAGCGTTTGCATCGATCCCGACCGCGTGAAGATCGTGCTGCCCGAGGATTTCGTGATGCCGCCCGGCGGCCTGCATATCCGCTGGCCCGACGCGCCGCTGGAGCAGGAAGCGCGGATGATGGACTACAAGTGGTACGCGGCCCTGGCCTATGTGCGTGCCAACCGCCTCAACTACAACGTGATCGAAGGCCCGAATGACCGCTTTGGCCTGATTGCCAGCGGCAAGGCCTACAACGACACGCGCCAGGCGCTGGTCGATCTGGGCCTGGACGACGACGTCTGCCGCCAGCTGGGAATCCGCGTGCACAAGGTCAACGTGGTCTGGCCGCTGGAAGCCACGATCACGCGCGAGTTCGCGCGCGGCCTGCAGGAGATCCTGGTGGTCGAGGAAAAGCGCCAGGTCATCGAGTACCAGATCAAGGAAGAGCTGTACAACTGGCGCTCCGACGTGCGCCCCAACGTGCTGGGCAAGTTCGACGAAGGCGAGGGAGATACCTCCGGCGGCGAATGGAGCCAGCCCAACCCCAGCCAGAACTGGCTGCTGCGCGCCAAGGCCGACCTCACGCCGGCCATCATTGCCAAGGCCATTGCCAAGCGCCTGAAAAAGCTGGGCGTTCCCGAAGACATCGTCGTGCGCATGGAGCAGCGCCTGGCCGTGATCGAAGCGCGCGAACGCGCGCTGGCCGCGCCGCTGGTCGAGACCGGCGACCGCCAGCCGTGGTTCTGCAGCGGCTGCCCGCACAACACCAGCACACGCGTGCCCGATGGATCGCGCGCGGTTGCCGGCATCGGCTGCCACTACATGGCCAACTGGATGCCCGACCGCAATACGTCGACCTTCACCCAGATGGGCGGCGAAGGCGTGACCTGGGTAGGCCAGCAGCCCTTCACCACCGAACCCCATGTGTTTGCCAACCTGGGCGACGGCACCTACTTCCACAGCGGCCTGCTGGCGATACGCCAGAGCATTGCCGCGGGCGTCAACATCACCTACAAGATTCTCTACAACGACGCGGTCGCCATGACCGGCGGGCAACAGGTGGGTGAACGGCCCGAGGGGCACTCGGTCGCGCAGATCGCCCACAGCCTGCGTGCCGAAGGCATAGTGAAGCTGGTGGTGGTCACCGACGAGCCCGCCAAATACGAAGGCCGCACCCACCATGTGAAGGGCAGCGCGGCGCGCTCGGGCCACCCCGAGCTGCTCGATGACCTGCCCGCAGGCATCGAAGTCTTTCACCGCGACGAACTCGACCGCATCCAGCGCGAGCTGCGCGAGACCAAGGGCTGCACGGCGCTGATCTACGACCAGACCTGCGCCACCGAGAAGCGCCGCCGCCGCAAGCGCGGCACGCTGGCCACGCCCGACCGCGTGGTGGTCATCAACGAGCTGGTCTGCGAAGGCTGCGGCGACTGCTCGGTGCAGTCCAACTGCCTGTCGGTGGAACCGGTGGAGACCGAATTCGGCCGCAAGCGTCGCATCAACCAGAACAGCTGCAACAAGGACTACTCCTGCCTCAAGGGTTTTTGCCCGAGTTTCGTGACCGTTGAAGGCGGAACGCTGAAAAAGCCGAAGAAAGAGAAGAAAGGCCAGCTCCATACGCTGCCGCCGCTGCCCGAGCCGGTGCTGCCGCTGGCCGAAAGCGCCTGGGGCATCGTCGTTGGCGGCGTCGGCGGCACGGGGGTGATCACCATCGGCTCGCTGCTGGGCATGGCGGCCCACCTCGACGGCAAGGGCGTGGTCACGCAGGACGCGGGCGGTCTGGCGCAAAAGGGCGGCGCCACCTGGAGCCACATCCAGATCGCGCTGCGGCCCGAGGCCATCTACACCACCAAGGTCGACACCGCCAAGGCAGACCTGGTGATAGGCTGCGACCCCATTGTCGCGGCGCACAAGTCAACGCTGGCCGTGATGCAGCCGGGCCGCACCTATGTCGCGCTCAACAACCATGCGACGCCCACGGCGGCGTTCGTGCACGACCCCGACTGGCAGTTTCCCGGCGGCAGCTGCGCCAGCGCGATTGAAAACGCGGTCGGCCCCGGCCTGGTCGGCAGCTTCGACGCCGAGCAGGCAGCCGTGCAGCTGATTGGCGACAGCATCTACGCCAACCCGCTGCTGCTGGGCTATGCCTGGCAGAAGGGCCGCGTGCCGCTATCGCATGCCGCGTTGATGCGCTCCATGGAACTCAACGGCGTGCAGATCGAGAACAACAAGGCTGCCTTTGAATGGGGCCGCCGCTGCGCCCACGACCTGGCCGAAGTCCAGGCGCTGTACCAGGCCACCCAGGTCATCCACTTCGCGAAGAAACCCGGCCTGGAGGAAATCGTCGCCAAGCGCGTGGAGTTTCTCACCGGCTACCAGAACGCGGCCTATGCCGACAGCTACAAGGCGCTGGTCGACCAGGTGCACTCCGCCGAACTGGCGCTGGGCAAGGGCACGCGCCTGTCCGAAGCCGTGGCGCGCTACCTGTTCAAGCTCATGGCCTACAAGGATGAGTACGAAGTCGCGCGCCTGCATACCGATGCGGCGTTCACCACCAAGCTGGCCAATATGTTCGAGGGCGACTACAAGCTGGTGCATCACCTCGCGCCGCCGCTGCTGTCGCAAAAGGACGACCAGGGCCATCTGCGCAAGAAGACCTTTGGCCCCTGGGTGCGCAGCGCCTTCGGCGTGCTGACCCGCCTGCGCGGCCTGCGCGGCACAGCCTTCGATGTCTTTGGCTATACCGAGGAACGCCGCACCGAGCGCGCGCTGATCGCCGAGTACCGCCGGGACATCACCGAACTGCTCAAGGGCCTGAACAACGAGCGCCTGGCGCTGGCCGTCGAGATTGCCAGCATTCCCGAAGGCATTCGTGGCTACGGCCATGTGAAGGAGCGCCACCTCGAAGCCGCGCAGGCCAAGCGTGCGGCGCTGCTGGCGCAATGGAGCGCGCCGGCGGCGGCGGCTGTAGAGGTGGCGCAGCGCAGCAGCGTGGTGCACTGACGGGCCCAGGGCGACCGGTAAATCCGTTTGTGGTGAGCCTGTCGAACCAGGAACGCCCTGCCCTCCCACCCGTCCCAGGGAACTTGTCGCGCCCGCCCGGCCCAAAGCCAGGGCGGGCGCGCTGTTTCCTGCGGCGGCGCCAAATACCCAAATGCCTGCGGGTCGGCCCTGGGGCCGATGAGAAACACCCGCATACAATGTTCCGTTACCCATCCGGCGCGCAGCCTGCGGCTGGAGAGAAATTCCTTTTTGCCATCCACCTGTGGAGTCTTCGCCGTGTTTATTTCTTCTGCTTTTGCCCAGACCGCTCCTGCCGCCGCTGCCGAGGGCGGCGGCATGATGGGTTCGCTCACTGGCATGTTGCCGCTGGTGCTGATGTTCGTGGTGCTGTACTTCGTGATGATTCGTCCCCAGATGAAGCGTCAGAAGGAACACCGCGCAATGATCGACGCGCTGGCCAAGGGTGACGAAGTCGCCACCGCCGGCGGCCTGATTGGCAAGGTCACGGGCCTGTCCGACGGTTTTGTCCAGGTCGAGATCTCGTCCGGCGTCGAAGTGCAGCTGCAGCGCAGCGCCGTGACGCAAGTGCTGCCCAAGGGCTCGGTCAAGTAATTTTTTCGCTGTCGAAGACGCTGTCTTCACCCCGGCCCGGCGCCTGA
>Ga0308157_10001866_pt1 | contig 38989 bp, 36 predicted proteins | sample PhyBR1_FD_201035 | JGI IMG/M metagenome (GOLD analysis project Ga0308157, IMG submission 201035) | Phyllosphere microbial communities from UC Gill Tract Community Farm, Albany, California, United States - DLSLB.R1 | ecosystem: Host-associated > Plants > Phyllosphere > Unclassified | place: USA... | reverse complement strand
AACAACACAATACAATGTTGGTTTAGATTTATCATTATTTGACAGAAAAATAAATTTTGTATTTGACGCTTATTTGAAACAAACAAAAGATTTGTTAATCAATGTGCCAATTCTACTTTCTTCGGGATACGCAACAGTTCTTCAAAATATCGGAGGAGTTGAAAATAAAGGAATTGAAATTGGTCTTACGACAGAAAACATTAAAACAGAACATTTTTCATGGAATTCTAACTTCGTGTTTTCTACTAATAAAAATGAAGTTATTGAAATAGGAAATGGCGTAAACCAATTTTTTCCAGTAGTTCCAAATGGTACATTGTTACAGCAACAACCAGTAATTGTAAAAGTTGGATTGCCTTTGGGAACATTTTGGGGATATAAAACCAATGGTATTTTTCAAACTCAGGAAGAAATCAACACACAACCAAAAATCAACAGTCTTGCCAATACTAAAGTGGGAGACAGAAAATATGTTGACACTAATGGAGACGGAATAATTACCGCTACTGATAAAGGTGATCTTGGAAGTTCACAACCAAAATTTGTGGGTAGCTTTAGTAACACACTTACTTATGAGAATTTTGATTTACAATTCTCTTTCCAAGGAGCTTATGGCGGAAAGATATTCAACGCTTTAAACCAACAATTAGAGATTTCCACTCTTGGAACCAATGCTGCTGCTGTATTAACTGATCGTTGGACACCTACAAATACAGACACTGACATTCCTAGAGCATCAAGTTCTCCACTAGGAATTGTTTCAGAACGCTATGTAGAGGATGCTTCGTTTTTGAGATTAAAATTAGTCACTTTAGGATATTCATTTCCTAAAAGCCTTACTTCCAAAATCAAACTTCAAAGTTTAAAGCTTTATGTGTCTTTAGAGAATCCAATTACCTGGACCAAATACAAAGGTTATGATCCTGAGGTAAGTTCGTATGAGCAAAATAATTTATATCCTGGAATTGACTTTGGAGCTTATCCAAACTCAAAAACGTTCCTAACAGGTTTGAACGTAACTTTTTAAGTAAAATAAAAATTAAGTGATGAAAAAGATAATAACATATATAATACTAAGTGCCGCTTTATTTGTATCGTGCACAGACTTAGAGGTCACTCCAACCTCTTTTACAACAGAAGATAATTTTTTTGTAACTCAAGATGATGCTATCGCAAGCGTAACTGCAGTTTACGCATCATTAAGCCTTGATCCTGGGGAGCAAAGTTTGTTTGGACGAAATCTTTATTTCTTAACTGATATGGCTTCTGATTATGCCTCCGCTGGAGTTTCTGCCACGAATCCGCAGGTAAGAGCTTTAAGTACTTTGACACACGATGCAACTTCAGATCGTGTTCAGGTAGCTTGGCGCCAAATTTACAATGGTATCAATAGAGCGAATGTAGCTATTGATAATATTCCAAAAACTGCTGGCTCTGATGTGTTAAAAACAAGATTAATTAATGAAGCCAAATTCATTAGAGGCGTATTGTACTTTCATGCCGTAAGACTTTGGGGCGGAGTTCCAATTGTTTTGCATGAACCAACTACAATTGAATTGGAAAAGTTAAAAACAAAGAGAGCAACTGTTGATGAGGTATATGCTCAAATTATTTCTGACTTAACCGCCGCCGAAAGTTTACCAGCTACTTATGCTGCCAATGAAGCTGGACGTGCAACTTCGGGAGCTGCCAAAGCTTTTTTAACAAAAGTATATTTGACTAGAAAAGATTGGCCAAATGCTATTCTTAAAGCAAAGGAAGTAATCAATGGTGGTTATGGCTATGCACTTTTCGAGAATTTCGAAGATGTATTTAATAAAACAAAAAAGAACGGAAAAGAACATATTTTTTCAGTTCAATTTGAACCTAATCAGGCAGGAAACGGTTCCAGTGGAAACACCTTTCCAGGAACTTCTTTTACTGGTTTTACCGCTACAGAACCAGCTGATATTATTTCGGATGTAGCCTTGTTTTATGATATTTATGCTCCGGGAGATACCAGAAGAGATGTGAGTTATATGAAACAATTGCTAAATCCTGCAACAGGAAAAATATATGTTTTTCCAAAACCACTTTTTAAAAAATACGTAGATCTTACCAATTTAGCAGCTTTAGGTAATTCAGGCGTTAATTTTCCACTAATTCGTTACGCTGATATTTTATTGTCTTATGCAGAAGCGATTAATGAAAGTGTAGGGCCAACCGCAGAAGCTCTTGAATATGTGAATCAAATTAGAAGGAGAGCTTTCGCAAAGCCAATAACCACACCAGATCCAACAATCGATTTAGTCGGACTTACAACCGAGCAATTACGAGCAGCCATTCGTGAAGAACGCAAGAAAGAATTTGTTCAGGAAGGACAAAGATGGTTTGACTTAGTGCGTTGGGGTGTTTTGGTTAGTGAAGTAAAGAAAGTAACCTCAAAGAACACGGTTTCAGAACGCAATAATTTGTATCCAATTCCACAAAGCGAACGAAATCTGGATCCTGTTGGTTTGCCGCAAAATCCTGGTTATTAATTGTTTTAGATTAAAAAATAAATTTTATGAAAAAATACACTTTCGCTTTGGCTTTTATTCTAATAACATTTTTTGCCCAGGCTCAAACAGCATCACATCAGGAATATAAACAAAAGACAGCAAATAAAATTGTTGTTACAGATAAATCGGGCAAAGATATTTTGAATGAAATTAAAAAAGGTAATGCTTATCTGGTGGACGTAAGAACACCTGAAGAATACGATGCAAAACATTTAAAGTATGCGCAAAACATCAATATTCGTTCTGAAAAATTTGCCGAAGAAATCAAGAAGTTAGATAAATCAAAAAAGATTTACCTCTACTGCCGCACGGGAAACAGAAGCGGAAAGGCGGCCGATACTTTACAAACCTTTGGTTATAATTTTGGCTATAATATTGGTGGCTTAGATAGTTTATTGATAAAAGGTCTTCCCGAAAGTAAATAAAAATGATTAAAAGAGTATTCATCCTAGTCTTATTGGTTGCTGTACAGTTTCAAGTATTGGCGCAGAAAAAGCAACCTAATATCATCGTCATTTTGGCGGATGATTTGGGTTTCTCAGATATTGGTGCTTTTGGCTCAGAAATTAAAACTCCCAACTTGGATAAACTCGCTAAAAACGGACTTGTTATCAAACAATTTTATAATGCTGGGCGCTGTTGTCCTTCTCGGGCTTCGTTACTCACAGGTTTGTATTCGCATCAGGCAGGTATTGGCGATATGGTACAGGACAAGGGGATTCCGGCTTATCAGGGCTATTTGAACGAGCATTGTATTACTATTGGGCAGGCACTCCAGCAGGCAGGATATACGACTATTGTTTCCGGAAAGTGGCATGTGGGTTTAGTACCATCAGCGTGGGCGGTTAATCGTGGGTTTGATGATTCTTTTACATTACAAAATAATGGAAGTAGTTATTTTAATTCCGAGCCTTTGTATAATGACGGAAGAAAAGTTACTTTTTTGAAAGGAAATAACGAAATAATCCGCAAGGATACATCAACTTATTTGACTCAGGAAATTACCAATTTTGCGATTCATTCTTTAGAGAAACAACACAATAAGAACAAACCTTTTTTCTTGTATGTTGCTTATAATGCTCCGCATTGGCCGATTCAGGCATTGCCAGAGGATATTGCAAAATACAAAGGAAAATATTTAGAAGGGTGGGATAAACTAAGAGCAAGTCGTTTTAAAAAATTAAAAGAACAAGGAATCATTGATAAAAACTGGAATTTATCCAATCGTTTTGAGAAAGTACCCGATTGGGAAAAACTAAGTGCCGAAGAAAAAGACAAATGGGATACCCGAATGGCAATTTATGCCGCAATGATTGACCAAATGGATGCCGGAATTGGCGAAATCCTGCAGAAAGTAAAGTCTTTGGGAGAAGAAGATAATACCCTTGTTCTCTTTCTTTCGGATAATGGCGGAAGCGCCGATGATGTGAAAAACTGGAATTATGTGACACAAAAAAATGGAGCACCAGGTTCGGCATCATCAATTGACAGTTACGAAAGTCCATGGGGAAATGTGAGCAACACACCTTTTCAATTATTCAAAAAGAATACACACGAGGGCGGTATTGCATCCCCTTTTATTGCTTATTATCCAAAGCATATTAAGGCGGGAATACAAAGCAACAAGGTAAGCCATTTGATAGATATTTTTCCAACCTGTCTTGAGTTTGCGGGTTTTCAATATCCTGATTTTTTTGAAGGTAAAAAACTCATTCCTCTAGAAGGGATTAGCTTAAAAAAGGAATTTGAAGGAGAACAATCTGCTTCGCATGAAGCCTTGTTTTGGGAACATGAAGGTAGCAAAGCAGTTCGAAAAGGACAATGGAAAGCTGTAGCTGAAAACAATCAGCCATGGGAATTGTATAATCTGGAAAAAGACCGGACAGAAACAAAAAATCTGTCACAATCTGAAACAAAAGTGCTTCAGTCCTTAATAAAATTACATCAGGACTGGTCAAAAAGAGTAGGGGTCGAAGATTGGAATAAAATAAAATAATATATATAAATAATTAAAAATCAACAATATATAAAACCAGCGGATAATGAAAAATTTTAATTACAATAGTTTCATCAAAAGTCCACAAAAAGGATTTCTGATTACTGCGTTGCTTGTCGCACAATTTGGTTTTGGTCAAAACAAACAAGACTCCGATTTTAAAGGAGTCATTGGTAAAACATTAGCCGAATCTAAAGAATATTGGCCTGAGCCAGTGAAAGCTCCAAAAGGTGCTCCAAATGTAGTTTGGATTATTCTGGATGATGTTGGATATGGAGCTTCAAGTGCTTTTGGAGGTTTAATTCAAACTCCGGTTTTAGAGAGTCTAGCCAACAATGGATTGAGATATACAAATTTCCATACTACAGCAATATGTGCTCCCACACGTTCTGCCTTGCTGACCGGAAGTAACTCTCACAAAGTCCATGTTGGTGGATTCTCACATACTATAATGTCTGCTGGATTTCCAGGTTGGGACGGAAGGTTACCATCAAAAAATGGAACTATTGCAGAAATTTTGCGTGACAAAGGATACAATACTTTTGGAGTTGGTAAATATGGAGTTACTCCAGATGAAGATGCTACTGATGCTGGCCCTTTTGACAGATGGCCAACAGGTAAAGGGTTTGAACACTTTTTCGGATTCTTAGGCTCTGCAACTGACCAGTACAAACCTGATTTGATAGAAGATCAAGCCCATGTTACTCCAGACGGAAGACATCTTAGCGAACAAATTACCGACAAAGCAATTAGTTATATTACTAGACAGCATAAAGTTGCGCCAGATAAACCATTCTTTTTGTACTATTCTCCAGCCGCGGTTCATGCACCTCATCAAGTGGCTTCAAATTGGAGTGATGCCTACAAAGGAAAATTTGATGATGGTTGGGATGCTTACCGCGAAAAAACTCTTGCTAATCAAAAAAAATTAGGTGTTGTTCCTGCCAATGCTGTGTTGCCAGAACGCGATCCGCTTATTACTGATTGGAAAAAATTAACACCGGATCAAAAGAAAGTCTATGCCAAATTCATGGAAGTCTATGCAGGATATTTAACCTATACAGACCACGAAATAGGAAGATTGGTGAATTATTTAAAAGAATCAAATCAATTGGATAATACTGTTGTTTTTGTTTTGATTGGTGATAATGGAGCCAGCAAAGAAGGAACTTTGCAAGGAGCAATCGAAAGACAAACTTATGTAGCTGGTGTTACTGATGAACAGGTTTTTCAAAATAATTTAAACCGAATTGGCGAAATTGGAAGTCCTCAAACCTATGTTAATTATCCTTTGGGCTGGGCACAGGCAACTAACACTCCTTTCAAACAATGGAAACAAGATGCCAACTCAGAAGGCGGAACGCACAACCCTTTGATTGTTTATTATCCAAAAGGGATTCAGGAAAAAGGTGGTATTAGAACACAATACAGCCACGTGATTGATATTTTACCAACAACTCTTGATATTCTTGGGGTTAAAGCACCTGAATCAATCAGAGAAATCAAACAAGATACCATTCAGGGATATTCGTTTTATAATTCTTTGAATGATGCCAAAGTAGCTTCGTCACACAAGGTGCAGCATTATTATATTTTTGGATCCAGATCAATTTACAGCGATGGTTGGAAAGCAGCTGCAGCGCATCATCCAAATTCGATTGAAGTGAAAGAAGCATTAAACGATAAAACAAAAGCTGCTGCCTTAAATCCTAATTTCGACAATGATGTTTGGGAATTATACAACATCAATGAAGATTTTAATGAAAGGAAAGATTTAGCGAAGAAATATCCTGAAAAACTAGCCGAACTTAAAAAACTATTTGATGAACAGGCTAAGAAAAATAACCTGTACCCATTAATAGATTGGTCGGATGTTTATCTAAGAAGAATTCACAAAACTCCGGCTACAGAAGGAAAGTCTGCTCAGGAATTATTGACCAAAGCAAATAGATAAAACTATTTAAGAGTTGTTAAGCTGATTTTGATAGCTCTGGAATTCAAAGGAATAGTTAGTAAATGAATCTTCTAAATCGTAGCAAAATGAAATCAATTTGGACGTTTATTTATCTTATACTCTTATCGCTCTTAATGAGTGCATTTTTTATAATTCATTTAATAAAAAGTGTTGTAAATAAGTTGATTACAGTTAATAATTTTTATAGACAACATTAGTTTTATTGTAATTAAATATTAAATTTACAACAAAATTATACTAAGTTTATAGAGTTAATGTATTTTAAAAAATCACAAACAATCTATTGGTTAAACATTAGAAACTATATAAAAATAACAATGGAAAAAATTAAATTAAAATCAAAATTGAGGAGTCCATACAAAGGAATCTTATTTACTGCTTTACTAATCACGCAGTTTGGTTTTGCTCAAAATAAACCAGATGCTAATTACAAAGGCGTTATCGGAAAAACATTAGCCGAATCAAAAGAATATTGGCCAGAGCCAGTAAAAGCTCCAGCAGGCGCTCCAAACATAGTTTGGATATTATTGGATGATGTAGGATTTGGGGCTTCAAGTGCTTTTGGAGGTTTAATACAAACGCCAACGTTTGATGCTTTGGCTAATAACGGGTTAAGATACACGAATTTTCATACTACAGCGATTTGTGCTCCAACTCGTGCAGCATTATTAACCGGTAGAAATTCAGGAAGAGTGCATGTTAGCGGATTTTCGCACACTATTTTATCAGCTGGTTTTCCAGGCTGGGATGGTAAAATTCCATCAGATAAAGGAACTATTGCTGAGATTTTAAGAGAGAACGGTTATAATACTTTTGCAGTCGGTAAATACGGAGTTACTCCTGATGAAGATGCGACCGATGCAGGGCCTTTTGACAGATGGCCAACTGGTAAAGGCTTTGATCACTTTTATGGTTTCTTAGGTTCACAAACCGATCAATACAACCCTGATTTAGTAGAAGATCAGGCGCATATAAAACCTGATGGGCGCCATTTAAATGAATTAATTACTGATAAAGCGATCAGTTATATCAAAAATCAACAAAAAGCGGCACCAGGAAAACCATTCTTTTTATACTATGCACCAGGAGCGGCCCATGCGCCACATCAAGTGGAAACTTCTTGGAGTGATGCTTATAAAGGAAAATTTGATGAGGGTTGGGATGTATATCGTGAAAAAGTGTTGGCCAATCAAAAGAAATTGGGTGTAATTCCAGCTAATGCTGTACTACCAGAGCGCAATCCATTAATTACTAAATGGAAAAAATTGACTCCTGATCAAAAGAAAGTGTATGCAAGATTCATGGAAGTGTATGCCGGATTCCTTACTTATACAGATCACGAAATTGGTAGAGTTGTAAATTATTTAAAAGAAACCAATCAATTGGATAATACTTTGATTTTTGTTGCCATTGGTGACAACGGAGCAAGTAAAGAAGGTACTACACAAGGTACAATTAATCAAAGTCTTTTTGCTCAGGGAGTATCTGAAGAACAAAATTTCCAATCCAATCTAGCCAATATTGGAGAAATTGGTACTGCTAAAGGACTCAATACCAATTATCCTTTAGGTTGGGCTCAGGCAACTAATGCTCCTTTCAAAAACTGGAAGCAAGATGCACAATCCGAAGGAGGAACACGCAATCCTTTGATTGTTTTTTATCCAAAGGTAATTAAAGAAAAAGGCGGAATCAGAAACCAATACAGCCACGTAACGGATATTCTTCCAACAACTTTGGAGATAGCTGGAATCAAAGCTCCTGAAAAAATTAAAGAAGTAAAACAAGATATCATTCAGGGTTCTTCTTTATACGCTTCTTTGAATAATCCAAAAGCCGAATCATTACACAAAGTACAATACTATTACATTTTTGGAAACAGAGCTATTTATAAAGATGGCTGGAAAGCTGGTGCGGCACACGCAAACCCATTTACTTCAAATGCTGGTGGTAAAAATCAAGCGCCACAACCTAGCAATTTTGACAATGATGTTTGGGAATTGTACAACTTAAATGAAGACTTCAATGAACGCAACAACTTGGCAGCAAAATATCCTGAAAAGTTAGCCGAACTTAAGAAACTGTTTGATGAACAAGCTAAAGAAAATAATCTTTATCCATTGATTGATTGGCAAGATGTATTGGCCAGAAGAATTCATAATACTGGAGCAACCAAAGGAAAAAGTCCCGAAGAATTAGCTAAAGATATTACCAAAGGAGCGGGGAGTAATTAATAACTAAGAGTTCCGGTCTTTTTATAATTTACCAAAAAAGACCTTAACCTTTTAATAAATTTAAAAATATGAAACTAATAGACTTTCAAATAATAGGAAAAAAAATTATCGTTGGGTTACTGGTATTCTTTATCCCATTGATCATTTTACTAGGCGGACTAACATTAATTAATCAACTTTTAAAATAGTAATCATGGCTTTAGATCAAAATTTAAAAAGAAAGCTGACAAGAGACATTGGTATAAGTCTCTTTATTTACAGCTTGCCAGTTTTGGCGATTTACCTTTATTTTCAACTAAATAATGGGCATGTATCAGAATCCCATCTTACACTTCCTCCGTTTTTAGAATTTGCTCAACCAATATTCAAAAACATTAGAAGCTGGGGGTTAATTGCATTAGCAATCGGTTTAGGAATTGTTGAATTTGCTGCAGGTTTATACGATGAGCAATGGACAGGACACGAACGTAAGGTCGATTTAATCTGTTTTTTAGCGCCAAAATTGCTTTTACCACCAGTAGTAGCTTTTTTTAGCTTAACAGCTTTGCCATATTTAATTCCAGATTTGGCCAATGTTCTTTCATGGGTTCCATTTTGGGGAGGCTTTTTCCTGATAGCAATTGCCGATGACTTAACGCAGTATTGGTACCACCGTCTGCATCACCAAGTGCCATTTTTATGGCGTTTTCACAGAACACATCACTCGGCACCATACATGGGAATGGCGATGGCTTCGAGACAAAATTTTCTTTATACAGTGTTTTTCTCCCAAATTTATTTGACAGCTACATTGACTTATTTAGGATTAGGAGTACCAGCTTTATTTGTTTTGGTTATAAAAAGTTTCATCACATTAGGAGCACATTCCAGTATTGCTTGGGATAAACCATTTTATAAGTACAAATTATTACATCCAATTGCTTGGGTTTTGGAACGTTTTATTTCGACTCCGGCTACGCATCATGCCCATCATGCTGATACAAGCGGGGATGGAGTAGGACATTTTAAAGGGAACTTTGGGAATATGTTTTTCTTGTGGGATGTCATGTTCGGGACGGGTTTAATTACTCGAAAATTTCCAAAATCATACGGGACAAAATCGTATAAACAAGAGGAATGGTACGCACAATTTCTGTGGCCTATTTTCAAATCTAAAAAAGAAGGAAGCCCTTTAGCCGAAGGCGTCCTTGCTATTCCAATTTCACAAAAAAATCAAAATGTTTCATCTAATCAAAATATCTATGAGCCAGTTCAATCCTAAAGTTATAAAAAACAGTTTTTTAGTAATTGTTTTTTTATTGTCAGCCGTTGGTTTTTCACAAAATCAAAATACGCCAACAGTGCCTATTGAATCTTTTTATTCCAAAATTAAAGAGCAGCCAAAAGCACAAATCATCGATGCCCGCGGACCGGAAGAGTTTGTAATTAACCATATTAATGGAGCGGTTAATTTCAATTTGGAAACCAAAAACTACCAACAATCTGTAGCACAATTAGATAAAACAAAACCCGTGTTTATCTATTCAATTGGTGCAGGAAGAAGTGCGCAATTGGCAAAAGAATTATCAAAAAATGGTTTCTCTGATGTAAATGTTCTGCAAGGCGGAATTGCCGCTTGGATAGGAGCAGGAAAGCCATTTTATTCTAATTCGAAAAGCAAATTATCTTTGGCCGAATACAATAAAATCGTTACTGATAATAGCACTGTTTTAGTTGATATTGGCTCTCACTATTGTGGCGCCTGCAAAAAAGTAAAACCGGTTTTAGAAACTATTAAAACTCAATATGGCGAGAATATCAAAATTGTAGAAATTGATCTGGAAGATAATCCACAAATAATTGCGGACTTAAAAACGGTAAAAGTTTTTCCAACGTTAATCTTATATCAAAAAGGTAAAATTACTTTTAAGAAGGATGGATTAGGCGATTTGAAAAAAGATGTTGATGTTGCTTTAGCGCATTAGAAGTATATAAAAAAGAAACTTATACGTTCAATTTATTTGAATCAACGAAAATTTGACAAATTCTCAAGTGAACTTTATGAGGATTTGTTAAATTTTTGTCTTTTACTCTTGTTTTTGTTATTTGTCTAGAAAAACTTACATATTATTTTAATTTTAATTGTGTTTAATAAACAGTAAAACAATATGTTATGTGGTTTTTGAGTGCCGCAGATTTATTTTTTAACACGAAAAGGAATGATTAAGGATTTGGAAGTTTATAATTTTAATATATCTTTGTTCTATCGGATTAGTAGGAATTTAATTTTTCTAAATAATAAAGAAAACAATGCTTATTTAGAAGGTGTCTTCTAATTGTTAGGTTTTGATTAACAGTGTTTTAATTTTAATTGTGCTAAAAATAACTAGATTAAATTTTCCAAATTATTTTAAGGTCTTTGATTATGAATATCATGAAAACAAAAAAATATAGCACAATAGTAGCGATTGTGATTTCGGGTTTGTATTCCGCTTTTGGGCAGGGAAGTAAAGCGGTAGCGGTTGCAGAAAATTGTCAGGCGATGTGTAAAGCTAATACTTCCAAAAAAGCTTTGTTGATGCATTCAATTGAAAAAAGTGATAAGGTAAATCCAAATTCGTCAACCGCAGAAATGGTTTGGGTTGAAGGTGGTACATTTAATATGGGAACCGAAGATTATCCAGATGCAAGACCCATTCACAAAGTGACTGTGAAAGGATATTGGATTGATGAACATGAGGTGACAAACGCTCAATTTGCGGCTTTTGTAAAAGCTACAAACTACGTGACTATTGCCGAACGACCATTAAATCCTGCTGATTATCCAGGAGTTCCATTGGATAAATTGGTGCCAGGATCAGCTGTATTTGTAGCGCCTAAAGAAAAAGTAGCATTAGATAATATTCAACAATGGTGGCAATATGTTCCTGGTGCGAATTGGCAACATCCCACAGGTCCGGAAAGCAGTATCGTTGGACTCGAAAATAATCCAGTGGTACAAATCAGTTATTTAGATGCTAAAGCTTATGCAGACTGGGCAGGAAAACGGCTTCCAACCGAAGCGGAATGGGAGTTTGCAGCCAGAGCCGGGAGACCAAGTACAAAATATTACTGGGGATCTGAATTGAAGCCAAATGGAAAATGGGCGGCTAATATTTATCAGGGAACTTTCCCAAATAATAATACCGCCGAAGATGGTTTTACAGGAGTGGCACCAGTTAAATCATTTCCCGGTAATCCGTTAGGGATTTATGATTTGGAGGGGAATGTTTGGGAATGGTGTAATGACTTATATCGTTATGATTATTATAGCAGTACTGTTTCTGATAATCCAAAAGGACCTGCTACGAGCAACGATCCTGAAGAGCCGGGAGTCGAAAAACACGTGCAAAGAGGAGGTTCCTATTTATGTAGTGACCAATATTGCATTCGATATGTTGCGGGAAGCCGTGGCAAAGGCGAAACAACCAGCGCTTGTAATCACTTAGGCTTTAGATGTGTTAAGGATAAATAAGATAATTAAATTACAATTTAGATTAAAAGATGTCACAAAAAACAAAACAATTAAACATTCACGAAGATTGGACAGTAGTAATTCTGGGCTTCTTGATAATTGCAATTTCAATTTTTATTTACCTGCCTTCGGTGCCTGTATTCAAGTGGTCAAATAGTGCTGATTTACTGAATGATGTTTTCAATATTGAAAATATAAAAGTTCTTCTTTTACAATTTATTTACTTTTTAGGTTTTGGTTTTATAGGTGTTTTTTTGGTGGGGAAATCTATTAAAAACTTTTTAATAGGTTTCCCTTTGGTTTATGGATTAACAGTTTTAGCATTAATTATTGCCGGAAATACGACTATTAAAGGACTCAATTTAGAAGCGGTAATCTTCAGTTTAATTATTGGTTTATCAATTGGTAATTTTTTCAGACTTCCTGAGTGGTTTCGCGCTTCTTTATCTGCTGAATTTTTTGTAAAAATTGGATTGGTTTTGTTAGGAACGAGCGTCATTTTTTCAGATATATTACAAGCGGGTTCTTTGGGATTAATTCAGGCTTTGGTCGTGGTTTTGTCCGTTTGGTATTTTGCTTTTTGGGTATGTAAAAAACTAAAAGTCGATGAAGAATTGGCATTAATGATTTCCAGTGCAGTTTCTATCTGCGGAGTTTCGGCAGCTATTGCGACTTCCGGAGCTATTAAAGGAGATTCCAAAAAATTATCTTACGTGATTTCGATGGTTTTGGTAACAGCTATTCCAATGATGATTTTTATGCCCATTATCGCTAAATATTTCGGTTTCCAAGAAGCTGTAACTGGCGCCTGGCTAGGCGGGAGCATTGATACTTCAGGAGCTGTTGTCGCTTCAGGTTCATTGGTGGGAGAAACCGCTCTAAAAATTAGTACGATTGTAAAATTCTCTCAAAATGTATTACTTGGAATTGCGGCTTTTGCCATTTCAGTTTATTGGACGTATGCCCAAAATAAATCAGAAGATGTGGTCGCTTCAAAACCAACTTTAGGTGTGATTTGGGAACGTTTTCCAAAGTTTGTGATTGGATTTATCGGCGCGTCTTTGATTTTTTCTTTCCTGGTTTCTGCTGATGTTAGAGATGGGGTGAAGGATAGTTTAAAAAACCTGCAAGGAATTTGGTTTGCATTGGCTTTTACCAGTATTGGTTTGGAAACCAACTTCAAAGATTTATTCAGCAACAATAGTAAAAAACCTTTGTACGCTTTTTTAACAGCTCAGCTTTTTAATATCATAATTACGCTAATAATTGCCTCTATTTTATTTAGAAAATAATTAGAGATGAGCATATTTTTTTGAAACAAACAAATATCATTTATGAAGTCTTTTTATAAAGAAATTGCAGTTCAACATCAAAGTTTATTAATTCTTCCAAAGAAGAAATTGATACATCATTTTATTGATGAATTGTTTTCTGTCTTGTTTTCAAATACTTCAAAGTCTTTTGGCGATGTGTCTATTATCGAAAACAAATTTTCTGAATTAGAGATTCTGTTCAATGAGCTAGTGTTAGATTTTGCTCCGGAAAATGATCAGAGCCAGCAACAAACCAAAACTTTTTTTGAGGTCTTGCCAAGTTTATATGAAAAAGCCTTAAATGATGCTAAAACGATTCTTTCAAAAGATCCCGCAGCCAAATCATTAGAAGAAGTTTTATATGCTTATCCTGGTTTTTTTGCAATTGCTATTTATCGTTTTTCACATCAAATATGGAAACAGGATTTAAGACTTTTAGCCCGAACAATTTCAGAATATGCGCATAGTAAAACGAGTATAGAAATTCATCCAGGGGCGAAAATTGGAAATGATTTTGCCATCGACCACGGAACAGGAATTGTAATTGGCGAAACAGCCATAATTGGTAATAATGTTCAGATATATCAGGGAGTTACATTGGGTGCTTTGAGTGTGAAAAAGGGGGAAGCTTTCATCAAAAGGCACCCAACAATTGAAAATAACGTAATTATTTATGCCAATAGTACTATTCTCGGTGGACAAACAACAGTCGGCAGAGATTCAATTATTGGCGGAAATGTTTGGCTTACGTATTCGATTCCATCCAATTCGGTGGTGTATCATAAAAATGAAATAAAGATCAAGGACAATAATCCTTTTCCCGAACCCATTTTTTATTCTATTTAGAAAATAATAAAATATGAAATATCAAAATATTCTGGAAACGATTGGAAATACACCACACGTTCGATTGAATAAACTGTTTAAAACGCATGAAGTCTGGATTAAATTAGAAAGAGCAAATCCAGGTTCCAGTATCAAAGACCGAATTGCTCTGGCAATGATTGAAGATGCTGAGCAGAAAGGCCTTTTAAATCCTGACTCTGTAATTATAGAGCCAACTTCTGGAAACACGGGAATTGGGCTGGCGTTAGTCGCTGCTGTAAAAGGATACAAAGTGATTTTGGTAATGCCAGAATCGATGAGTATTGAAAGGCGAAAAATAATGAATGCCTACGGTGCCGAATTCGTTTTGACTCCAAGAGAAAAAGGGACTGCAGGAGCTGTTGAAAAAGCGAATGAATTAGCAGCTTCGATTCCAAATTCATTTATTCCATTACAATTTAATAATCCGGCAAATGTTGCTGTTCATGAGCGAACAACTGCTTTAGAAATTTTAAATGATTTTCCGGATGGGATTGATTATTTAATAACAGGAGTTGGAACAGGAGGACACATTACAGGAGTTTCAAGAATTTTGAAATTACATTTTCCTAAATTAAAAACAATTGCAGTAGAACCAGCTTTATCACCTGTTTTAAGTGGTGGTTTGGCAGCTCCTCATCCTATTCAGGGGATTGGTGCAGGATTTGTGCCAGAAGTTTTCAATAGAGAATTCATCGACGAAATTATTACTGTTGAAAAAGAAGATGCTTTTGCTTTTTCAAAAAAACTAACCAAAGCAGAAGGAATTTTTTCGGGTATTTCTACAGGAGCGGCTTTGGCTGCTGTTTCCAAAAAATTGGAAACAATACCTAAGGATGCTGTAATTCTCACTTTCAACTATGATACAGGAGAAAGATATTTATCAGTAGATGATTTGTTCGACACGGCTTTATAATACTTTCAAAATTTAGAGTTGAGCTAATTTATTTTTCAAACAGAATTTTATAACCACTTAATATTAACACCTAAAAAAACAAAAAAATGGCAGAAGTAAAAAAGCAACAGACTGCGTTGGGAGACGTAGCAGCAAGACAATTAGCAATCGCAACACGTTCGGTGCCTACAATGGCGACAAGTCCAAGATGGCTTACACATCTTTTGCATTGGGTTCCCGTAGAATCTGGAGTTTACCGTTTGAATAAAGTAAAAGATTCCAATCACATTGAAGTAGACTGTTCAGCGAGAGATGAAAGAACGTTGCCAAACACATTTGTGGATTATATCGAAAATCCAAGAGAATATAATTTGGCAGCGGTTCAAACAATTGTTGACGTTCATACACGTGTGTCTGATTTGTACAGTAAGCCATACAACCAAATTTCTGAGCAATTGCGTTTGGCAATCGAAACGATAAAAGAGCGTCAGGAAAGTGAGTTGATCAACAACAAAGAATATGGTTTGTTGAACAGCGTTGCACCTTCTCAAGTTATAAAAACAAGAACGGGCGCCCCAACTCCTGACGATTTAGATGAATTATTGACTAAAGTTTGGAAAGAGCCTGGATTTTTCTTGTTGCATCCATTAGCGATTGCAGCATTTGGTCGCGAGTGTACTCGTCGTGGTGTGCCACCTCCAACAACTTCTTTGTTCGGATCACAATTTTTAACATGGAGAGGAATTCCGCTAATTCCTTCGGATAAATTGCCAATTGAAAATGGTAAATCTAAAATCCTTTTGATCCGTACAGGAGAAAGCCGTCAAGGTGTGATCGGGTTGATTCAGCCAGGTTTACAAGGGGAACAATCACCAGGATTATCAGTACGTTTTATGGGAATAAATGAAAAAGCGATTGCTTCTTATTTAGTATCACTTTATTGCTCATTAGCTGTTACAGTAGATGATGCCATTGCTGTATTAGAAGATGTAGAAATAGGTAAGTATCATGAGTACAAATATTAATTCAACAGGACTGCCAAACGTTGATGACTTGGAAAAGTTAGCCAATGAGTTGTTCAGTGCTTTGCCCAATGAATTTCCAAAGGAAATTTCGTTGAGTCCAAATGCCAGCGAACATCCTCGTGCTACCAAAATTGCCGAAACTCTACTTGCCGCTGGAAATCTAGGCGGAGTCGAAACGGTATTTCCTGCCAGCAACCATGATACTTTGTTGGGACAAACTGGTTTGGCGCCGTTGGCAACTCCGGTTGCTTCGGTAACTCCAATTGGTTCTGTTCAAACGCCGCCTTCATTCGGAGGTTTTGGGGTGTCACCATCGGTTGCCCAATATGGTAAATCACCTGATTTTGCTGGGTATTCTAACGCTTTTTCTGATCCGCATATTGAAAATATTTCGCAATTGAGTGATCCAAATTTTGATGTAAAAAACGGATTTACTTCAACCTCTGTTTCAGGGAATGGTACATCTGCTGCTCCAATTCAAAATGGAAATAATGTCAACATTGGTAATCCTCAGACTGGTTTTAATGATGTGAATCTGGAAAAAACCGGAAACAATTCATCGACTTTAAATCAAAATTATTTGCCTTTCGAAACCGAGCATTCTTCTTTTGAATTAGAATTAAAAACAGCTTTGGAAGCACTTAATACAAGTTTCGGAATTCCTAATTTGGTTACGACTCCACAGATTATTGATACGCCGAATTCGTATTATTTTTTAAATGAAAATCCTTTTGGGTTTGATTCTAAAAAGCCAGATGTTTCTGTTGTCAATCACAAGGAATTTGGAGGATTTGGTGGAACGAATTTCAATGCTCATTTGATCAAGAAAGATTTTCCAATTTTAAGTGAAACCGTAAATGGAAAACCATTGATTTGGTTTGATAATGCCGCTACAACTCAAAAGCCACAATCAGTAATTGACCGTGTTAGTTATTTTTACGAACACGAAAATTCTAATATTCATCGTGCAGCACACGAATTAGCAGCCCGAGCTTCGGATGCTTATGAAGCGGCGCGCGAAAAAGTAAGAGTCTTTTTGAATGCTAAATCTGTAAATGAAATAGTTTTTGTTCGAGGTGCTACAGAAGGAATCAATTTAATTGCCGAAAGTTGGGGAAATCATAATCTGGTTGCTGGAGACGAAATTGTCGTAAGTAACTTAGAACATCACGCCAACATCGTTCCTTGGAAACTTCTAGCCGATAAAAAAGGCTTGAAGTTACGAGTGATTCCAGTTGACGATGATGGACAAATTTTATTAGATGAATATGCCAAATTATTGAATTCGAAAACCAAATTGGTTGCTTTCACACAAGTGTCAAATGCTTTAGGAACGGTAACTCCTGCCAAAGAAATGGTCGAAATGGCTCACGCTGTTAATGCCAAAGTACTTTTGGACGGAGCGCAATCTGTTTCGCACATGAAAGTAGATGTTCAATATCTGAATGCCGATTGGTTGGTTTTCTCCGGTCATAAATTATTTGGACCAACTGGAATTGGGGCTATTTATGGCAAAGAAGATTTGCTAAATGAAATGGAACCGTATCAATCAGGCGGAAATATGATTCAGGATGTGACTTTTGAGGAAATAAAATACCACAAAGCACCGAATCGTTTTGAAGCCGGAACGGGTAATATCGCCGACGCAATTGGTCTTGGAGCTGCAATTGATTATGTTTCGAAAATCGGAATTGAAGCAATTGGCCAATACGAACATTATCTTTTGGAATATGCTACAAATTTATTAAAACAAATTCCAGGTGTTCGGTTAATTGGTACCGCTGCTAATAAAGCGAGTGTACTTTCTTTTAATTTGCGGGGTTTTACCAATGATGAGGTAGGACAAGCATTGAACAAAGAAGGTGTTGCCGTAAGAACCGGACACCATTGCGCGCAACCAATTTTGAGAAGAATGGGCGTAGAGACTTCAGTTCGTCCTTCTTTAGCATTTTATAATACAACTCAGGATGTAGATGTTTTTATAGAAACCTTATGGCGATTGAAGTCAGGCAAAAAATAATGAAATTGAATTTTATAAAATCAGTTTCTAAAAACAATAAGTAATGCCAACCACTATCAATATCACGATAGTTTGTTCATTAATTTATTTTACTTGATTTTTTTTTTTTTAATAAGTGCAACTGATTCATTATGAATGGTTGCACTTTTTTTGTAGGATATTTTTTTGCTAAAATTATTTTTAAATTAATTTGTCGATTTTTTTTGTTTGTTAGCGAAGTTTTTAATTATTTTTGACAACAATTTTCAGATAAAAACAAATGCTTAATAAAATTGCCCCCACGATTTTAGCTATATTCTTTTCGTTATCTATTTCTGCAGCTATTTCAAAAGCAGAAAAAGATGTCCTCATTAAATTAAATCAAGTTACCGGAGGAAGTAAATGGACCAATAAATGGGATCTTTCTCAGCCAATGAATAAGTGGTATGGAATAAAAGTTGTCGATGATAAAGTCGTTTCGATAAACTTAAAAAACAACAATTTAACAGGTCGTATTCCGGTAGAAATCACTACTTTATTGAATTTGCAGGAATTGAATTTAAGCACCAACTTACTTAATGGTGAAATTCCGCTCAATATTGGAAACATGAAAGCTTTGCAAATTTTGGATCTTTCATTCAATAGATTAACAGGTTTTATTCCGGTTTCCATTTGTACACTTCCAAATTTGCAGGCATTGGTTTTAGACCGTAATATTTTATCGGGTGAATTACCACAGCAAATCGGGAAATTAACGATGCTCGAAAATTTATCTTTATATGAAAATTCTTTTCAAGGTCAGTTACCAGCTTCTTTTTATGAATTAAAATCTTTAAAGTCACTTTCACTTTATACCAATAGATTTACTGGAAAGCTTAGTCCTGCCATTGGAAATTTACAATTATTAGAAAATCTCAATCTTTTTGATAACGATTTCAAGGGGCAAGTACCTATAGAGTTAGAAAAATTAACTCATTTAAAAAAAATGAACATATCCTATAATTTATTTTCGGGTTTGGTTTCAAATAAATTGTCACTGTTGGACAAACTCAATATGACGATGAGAAACGAAGTAGGAAATGTAATTTCTTTGCCAGTAATAAAGGGCTAACTTTATTACCGAGCAAAGAAAATAAGATGATTGTTTATTTATTACATTTAGTTAGAAATACCCTGTACCTCATACTTACAGGGTTTTTCGTTTATAATTAGTTTGTTGTTTTTGACATAAAAACCAATTTATTGATAGTATAACGTGGCTTTATTTTTTTTATTATGTAAGCCAAAAAAAAGTCTTATCAAAAACCATCTTCTAATTAGGAATTCATAAATTATCCAGGAGAAAGCAAATGTGCCAACGCACATGATCGTAAATTTATAAAAAGAATTCCATTGTAAATTCATTAAAAAATAACCAATTATTACAGTTATGGTTTGATGCAAAATATAAAACGGATATACCGCCTCGTTGCAATAAGTTAGTACTTTGCTGGGTTTGTTGAGGTATTTTGCGGCATAACCAAATAAGGTAAGAATCCAGGACCAAAATGAAAAGACCTTGATCAGTGCCTCAGTAAAATGTCTAATGTAACCATCTTCAAAAGCAGTAATTGTAAATATAAGAACGCTAAAGCCGATGATGCCACATTTTAAATAATTGGCTCGATGTTCTTGAACTGTTTTCCAAAAGGCATCTTTCACAGAGATTAATAAAAATCCATAAAAGAATAAAGTGCAGCTGTTGATGATGACAAACCAGTCGCCAATTAAAGCGTGAGTTTCTTTAAAAAACGGCTCAATAAATGACTCAACTAAGTACAAAGGAATTATAAACCAATATAGGCCCCATTTGGTTGCACATATTTGAGCTGTTTTCTTTAAAATGATATGATTTGGATGATTTCTTAAAAATATAAAAGCAGGAATCAATACCAACGAAAACAATAATAAATAGGGAATAAACCATAAATGATGCCAACTTAAATTCCCTTCGGGATACGTTCCAATGAATGCTTGCGAGGGCCAGAAGTCCAAATAACTGCCGGTAATTTTTCCTTTTGATAATTTTTCAAGATAGACTTGTGGAGGAACAATAACTAACATACCAAAAATCAATGGAAGCAGTAATTTTTTGGTTCTTTCTAATGCAAATTGGATAGCAGTTCTTTTGGAAAGTGCATACGAAGTTCCCATTCCCGAGATAACAAAAAGTATAGGTAATCGCCATTGGTTTAAAAACAACATGGGATATTTGACCCATTCGTACGTGATATTATTTTTGATATGCCATCCCCAATCTGGAGCTACAAAAAACATTCCCACATGATAAAAAATGAGTAATAAAAATACTATTACTCGAAGCCAGTCTAAATCGTATCTACGCATAATATAAAGTTTTATGCAAATGTGATAGCAAAAAAGTAACGTCGCAAATTCTTGTTTTAAAGGACAAGTTTATGTGACGAAAAGCCTGATTGTGGGACAAATGTCAATGTTCTGGGATCAATAACAAAGTGTTTATTGTTGTGTAGTGGCGTGCCCAAACGACCGAATGAAATTCCTGGAAACTGGAACTGTGTCAAAATTACCTTTTAATTGTACTTTATATCCTTGTGCATTTCCAGTCACTTTTTCGATATAATTTATATTTAATAAAATAGAGCGATGGGTTTTTATCACAAAAGGCAAAGTGCTGAGTTGTATTTCCAGATTTTTGATTGGGATGCGTTTGATTAATTTGGTAATCGTATCGTCTTTTTTCAGGAAAATTTCACAATAGTTTCCTTCGGCTTTGGCATAAATAAAATTGTGGCTATCAAAAACAAACTTTTCTGATTTTACTTCGGTTTCGATTGTAATTGATGTATTCGTTTGGTCTTTTTTTACTTCATTAATAGCAGATGAAATTCGGTCTGCCTTTTGATTATTTTTTAACTGCTGGCGATTTAAATTAATAGAAATAATAATTGGAGCAAGGAAAAGGCCTGCAATAAAAGTATTGTAAACCTCTTCTCTTAGATACCGCCACGACCAGTTATTTGGATTGTCATAAATGATATCGCGTATAAAAAATTGTGCTATTCCTGTAAATAGGATTAAGAAAAAAACTAAGATGCATTCATTTTTAATTTTCCAGTCTTCTGTTGTTTTAGGAAATAATTTGCATACCAACGCAATACATAATACTATCAAAATTGGTGTTGATGAATGTAGAATCGAAATCAAGAAAAAAGACATTTTTTGCTCCTGTGGATTTACATCAAATGGCTGCAGCAGGAAATTGAAAAAAAAGGCAATCAAAAACCACACAGTTATAATCTGGAACAGTTTTTTGCCTTCAAAATAAAAAGGATAGGGCTGTTGCAAAAAATTTCGAATAAATGTGCTGTTGTTCATTTTGGCAAGTCTTAATTTCTTTGGTTCAAGACCAATTGGCTGAAACGAAATTAATATTTATTTCTCGGTCAATAACTGGAAGCACAAAAATTATTTTTGAAATTAATTATAAATGAGGTATTTAGGTTTTGAATTCAGTTGACTGTTATTTTGACTATAGCAATATGTTATAAATTTGATAATTTATAGCCAGTAATTTTGTCACTTTCTTTTTATTTGGTAATTTTAATGAGAATTCAACTAAAATAGGTTGAATCGAAGAAAATCAATTAATATACATTTTTTAAATATAAATTAGTTATGGTAGTACAGTATCAAGGACAGAAAGACGGAATCCCTACAAAATTTACTATAAGAATTATCGGGAATAATTTGTCAAAAAGTAGTTCTAATTATCAGATAGATTTATTGCAAGGTGACAATCCATTGCCAATATTTAGTAGCCTGATTCACCAAAGTTTATCCAATTGTTTAAAAGAGATTTATCTTTTCAGAAAACATAATCATATCACGTTTGATGCTGATTCAGAAAAAGTTGCGCCAAAATTGGTGCCTTACGATTTGGTTTTGTACAACTATAATAAGCATGCATTATTTGCGGCTTAATTTTTAAATTATAAATAAAAAAAAGACTGTTCAGTAGAGCAGTCTTTTTAGTTTAATCTGATTTTCACAAATTAAAGTATAATTAGTTAGTTGGTTTAAACGTTTCTTCCTTGGATAAGTCTTAGTAAAATAGCGATAACTGCTATTACAAGAAGTATATGAATAATTGATCCAGCGCTATAGGCAAAAAATCCGATTGCCCAAAAAATGATTAAAATAACTGCTATTGTATAAAGTAAATTTCCCATGATTTCTAGTTTTTATGATTATTAATTAATTATTTATATTTATTTTTTATTGTCTACGGTAATATCTTTTAATGCATGTCCTAATTCTTCCATATCGTGGTTGAATTCTCTTTTGAAAGATTGCCAATCAGAGTTTGCATCATTTTTATAGTTCTCGATTTTTTGTTTAAGAACTTGGTTTCTAGCATTCAGAGTGTCAATTTTTTTATTGTATTCGATTTCTGCTTTTTTTCCGCTTTTCTTAATTTCTGCTTTTAGTTCAGCGATCTTCAGATTATTTTTTTCGATGGCAACGTTCATGTCATTTTTGAAACTTTCCCATTCTTCCTGATTGGCTTGTTTTTTTGCTTCTGCTAAATCTTCTCTTGCATCCTTTACATCTTCTTTAGCTTCTTGAAGGTTCTCTTGTGCTGCTTCTTCTTTTGGCGAAGGTTTGCAACTTGTAATTGTAGTTGCTATGGTAAATAGAGCAACGACTGGAATAAAGATTATTTTTTTCATTTTTTAAAATTATTTATAGTTTATAATTGGTGTAGTTAATCATCATTGTACTTTTACAGAACAGCCTTGAACTTTATGATAATATTCCTGCTTTACTTGATTTCTCAAAGCATTATAACCTAATGTATTTTCACGATATTTAACAACACTATTTTGAACAGAGGTTTCGTTTTGATTATTTTTTGGAACTTCGTTATCCAGTTTTTTAATTGTATTTATCATCATTAATAATTTTTATTTAGACATTCAAGACATTACAAAGTTGTTTTTTTTTAAGAAATAAAGCCTTACACAACTTTTGTCATAAATTATATGATTTCCATATTATTTTTTTTGAATGGAATCTGTCTTCTTTTGTGAATCTTCTTTCTTTTCCGAATCCTCTTGTTTTTTCACTTCTTCTTTCTTTTTTTCCTCTTTTTTTGACTGCTCTTCTTTCTTCAGCTGCTCTTCTTTCTTTTTGGCTTCTTCTTTTTCTTTTTTATTGAAATAACCTCTGAATAAGAAATTGTGTTTCGCAGCCTCCATATTCTCGCTCAATCCTTTTGTTCCAGTTTGAAGATTGGTCATTGTTGCATCTAGTTTTTGGGCGAATGCGCGGTCGTTCATTAATTTAAAAAGCGTTCCTTTCCCGTTGTTCATGTTATAGGTGAATTGCGCCAATTGCGATGTGATAATTTCTGCATTATCGACACTTGCTTTTACGCTTTTCATCAAATCATCCATTTCTATTGGGTTGGTAGATTGAATATAAGCATTGTCTTTAATCACCTCATTTGATGACGTTCCCGGAGCAATAGTCACTACTTTATCTCCCACCAATCCATCAGAACTGATGCTGGTTCTGGCATCTTTTTTAATGTATTTTTGAACTTCTTTTTCCAATACCATAGCTACAATCACGGTAGTATCATTTTCAATTTCGATTTCGCTTACAGTACCAATAGTTATTCCGGAGAAGCGAACATTGTTCCCAACTTTCAAACCACTAACTGTTTTGAATTTTGATTTCAACTGGAAGTTCTCTCCAAATAAATTTTGTTGCTTTCCGATGAAATAAATAGTTAGAATGAATAATAATAATCCGCCTATTACAAACATTCCCAATTTCCAATTTGATTCCGTATCCTTATTCATGATTCTAAATTTTTATATTAAACGAAAAAAGAACGTACCCATTCGTCATCACTTCTTTCCAATTCGTCATACGTTCCTTCAGCTATAATTTCACCCTCTTTTAAAATTAAAATTCTATTGGCGACAATTTTTGCACAAGGCATATCGTGAGTAATTATTATTGAACTCGTTTTGTATTTTTGTTGAACACTCACTATTAATTCACTTATTTCTCGTGATGTAATAGTGTCCAAACCGGATGTTGGTTCATCGTATAAAATAATTTCCGGCTTAATAATAATCGCACGTGCCAAGGCAATTCTTTTGAGCATTCCGCCTGATAGTTCCGCTGGCATTTTGTCTATCGATTCTTTAAGACCAACGTTGTCTAAGGCTTCGATAATTTCTTTTTCAATCGCTTCTTCAGATAAATCTCGTGTGTGATGTTTTAGTGTAAATTTCAAATTTTGTCTGATGGACATCGAATCATATAAGGCACCATTTTGAAACATAAAACCGATTTTCACTCTTAGTTTGTTGAGTTCATCATAATTCAGGTTTGTGATTTCTTCGCCTGAAATTTTTATACTTCCCTGATCAGGAACTACGAGTCCCACCACACATTTTATAGTTACAGATTTTCCAGAGCCTGAACGGCCAAGAATAACCAAATTTTCTCCTTTGTTAAGTGTAAGATTTATGCCTTTTAGAACAGCGTTTTTTCCAAAAGTCTTTTGTAAATTGTCAATTGTTATGATTGGTTGCGCTTCCATATTTTAGAAAAATAAATCAGTTATTTGAACAGCCAACATATCAAGTATAAAAACAGAAAGCGAAGCCAAAACCACTGCTTCATTTGCAGCGACACCAACACTTGCAGTCCCGTTTGAAGCATTAAAACCTTTATAGCAGCCAATCACTCCGATAAAAAAACCGAAGAAAAATGTTTTGATAGTAGCAGGAATTACATCAAGAAATTCGACATGTTCTATCATGTCTGAAAAATAGCGATACAAGCTAATGCTGCCGTGAATGTTGTAGCCAATGTAACCGCCAAATATTCCGATGCAATCTGCATAAAAGACCAAAATAGGTAGCATAAAAGTGGTTGCTAAAATTCGGGTAACCACTAAATATTTATAAGGATTAATGGCCGCAACTTCCATCGCGTCAATTTGTTCCGTTACTTTCATTGAACCTAATTCGGCTCCAATTCCAGATGCTATTTTTCCAGCGCAGATTAAAGCGGTAATTACCGGTGCAATTTCTCTGATCAATGACAAGGAAACCATACTTGGCAACCAGGATTCGGCACCAAATTTTATTAAAGTTGGCCGCGATTGAATAGTCAATACCAATCCCATTATGAATCCTGTAATTGTGATTAATGGCATTGTTTTGTAACCAATGGCATAACATTGTCTCAGGAATTCCCTTAATTGAAAAACCGGCTTGAAAACTTCTTTAAAAAACCTAAGGACGAATAAAGAAATATTGCCGACTTCCTCAAAAATATTTTTTAGGTAAGTTGTCAAAATGGTAAAGTTTTGAAATAGTTAATTAATGTTTAAAGTATTGATACTGCGTATAAATCCACAATAAAAGTAATTACTAACTACAGGAAAATGATTATAAAACTTTGTATATAATTTGTATTATTCACACCCATGACTTTGGCATTTTATACAAATAAAAATGGCTACCTTAATAAAAAGATAGCCATCAAAAAACAAAAACTTAATACTAACCAAATAATTTACGCTAAATATCTTCTCAAAACCCAGGCAATTGTTTCGTGTTGTTGTAAAATCTGAGTGAGTAAATCCGCAGTACCGGCATCATCATTTTCATCTGCGATGTCAATATCTTTTCTCAACTCTGCTATTACAAGTTCGTGATCGCCAAGTAATTCTGTAATCATGGCTTTTTGAACAGGATAAGTATTCGGATTTTCTGTAATTCTCGTAAGTTTCGAAAATTCATCCATTGTCCCAATGGCTTTTCCTCCTAATTTTCCAATGCGTTCTGCAACCAAGTCTATAATTTCTTCTAATTCGGTATATTGTTCTTCGAATAATTTGTGTAGTTCCATGAAACTCTGTCCAGAAACATTCCAGTGGAACTTTCTTGTTTTCACGTACAATGCCATTTCATCTGATAAAACCACAGAAAGTAAATCGTATTGTTTCTTCAAATTATCTTTACTGATTCCAATGTTTGGTGTCATACTATTTTTCTTTTATTTATTTAGAATACCAATGTCGTAAGTTAGGACCCAAAATTCATTTCAGGTGATATCTTCTTCTCTTGACTCAACAACATTGATTGATTTATTTGAATTAAAATTAATTAAACACATAGAACAGATTGGTTGAAGTTGAAAATTGACTCTTTAAAAAAAAATATTCAGCATTTTATGTTCTCTATTCTTTGAAATCTGTTTCTATGTGTTTAATGTTTGATTTAATTTTAATTACAATTTTTTTGTTTCTATAGCAAATTTGCTAAAAAGTGTATTTTAAACCTTTATATAACTTTTGATAAGAATTATATAATTTCAAGTCGTTTACGCTCTAATTTGTGATGGATAAGGCGTATTGATATTTAACGGTACCACCACTTTACTTTTTCTTGCAACAATAGTCGTTTGAGACGCTTTTCTAGCTTTGGCTTTTTGTCTCAAATGTTTTTCAATTGTAAGCCTTGCCATCAAATAACTCACTGTCGATTCGGCTCCCTGATTTAAGTTTACGCTGGTTTCTTCCAGTCCGTCATAGCATCCGCCGGTACAAGGATTGTATATAATTTCGTTAAGATGATTGTTGCCTAAGAACCAGTCAAATGCCACTTGCATTTTTTTGTAATATTGCGGTTCTTTGAAAACATTGTAAAATTTACTTAATGCTAAAATGGTATAAGCCACATCGATCGGTTGTTCTCCACCAACTTTTTTATCATCAATTTCTTCACCTCTGGTAAGCCAGCCTTTATTCGAAATTACTTTTACTCTGTCATTATTATAAATTTTAGACAATAAGAAATCAAAAGTGGTACGTGCAATTTCTTTGTAAGTGCTGTTGCCAGTGCTTACATAAGCACACAGCATTGCTTCAGGCAAAGTACTGTTGGCATAAGTCAAATAACCTTCGAACCATTGCCAGTCTTCAGACGCTTCGTGTTTGTACATTTGAACCAATTTATCTGCGAAATGTACAAGCAAAGCAGTATTTTCAGCCGATTTATTTTTTAGATTACTATAATAAATTCCTTTTATAATAAATGCCATTGATCGGGTTGAGTTGATGTCACGAACGTGAGCTAAGGCACTTTGCATTAATAAAATAGCATCTTCTCTTAAATCCGCTGGCAAAATATCTGATTTAGAAATTAAAAATCCTAAAGCCCAGATTCCTCTACCGTTAGCATCTTCAAGGTTTTCACTATTTTGTGCCGTAAACTTTTTGTTTTTGTCTACATAGTTTAAGAATTTACCATTTGGTTGGAAACAGAATTTTATAAACTCAAAATATTTTCTGATATATTCCAAATCCGATTTATCCTTATTCAATTTATAATGTTGACACATTGCTACCAATGCACGTGCATTATCATCTAAAGTATAACCCGTTGCTAAATCCGGTTGATTGATTTTCGAAAATTGAATCATTGCAAAATCAGTTGTCATATTTTTGAAATGATTGAAATTCACCTCTGGAATTTTATAATACAAAGGCATTTTTCTAACAGCTGTTTTTGCAAACAAATTCGCGTGCGCTATTGCTGAGTTTTCCCAGGCAGTTGGCGCTATTTTATGTAGTCCGTTAAGACCTATTTTTCTTCTCAATTTTTCATTGCCTAATAAAAGAATCACTTTTTCGGCAAGTTGTTGTGGGTTTTCAAATTCCACAATATAACCGGTTTTGCTTTTTAAAACCTCAATCGCGTGTGGAATAGGAGTAGAGATTATTGGGCAACCACAGCTCAAAGCGTATGAAAAAGTTCCGCTTACTGCTTGGTTTCTATCTTTGGATGTGAACAAATAAATGTCAGTCAATTGAAGGTATTCCAACAATGCATCCAATTTCAGATATTGATCCACAAATCTCACATTGTTTTCCAAATGCAATTCTTTGATTTTCTCTTTAAGGAAATCACGATATTTCTCCCCTTCATGTCTTACAATTCCAGGATGTGTTTTTCCAATAATCATAAACATTACAGTTGGCTGTTCCTTGATGATTGCTGGTAAAGCATCGAGAGTTGTTTCGATTGATTTTCCAGAACCTAATAAACCAAAAGTTGAAATTACTTTTCGACCTGATAAATTATATTTTTCTTTAAGAACTTCTTTGTTTGAATGCTCTACTAAGTGTGTTCCGTGAGGGATAACAGAAATTTTATTTTTCAAAACTTTGTATTCGTCTTTCAATAATTTAGCAGAATTTTTAGTCATTACAATAAAAGCATCAGCCAACTCATCAATTTCTTGTACATTTTTCTTTAAATTCTCGTCTGGACGAGGCAAAACAGTGTGGCATACCACAATTATTGGTTTATTGATTGCTCTTAGGAACGAAAGAAAATCATCTTCATTGCCTCTGAATAAACCAAATTCATGCTGAATCAAAACTATTTCGATAGCTTTATTTTTGTTTACATTTTCGGCTAATTGTATATATGATTGCGGATTATCCGTTTCCAAAACTGTGTAGATATCTTCGTTGTAAGTGTGCTTTTCATTTTGCAATTCTAAAGCAGCTATTTTTATATCAAACGATTTCTTGTATTTATTGTTTAATGCTAATATCAAATCTTCGGAATAAGTTGCAATCCCGCATTCTCTCGGAGGAAATGTGGTTAAGAATAAAATTTCAGGCAACTTAGTGTCCTTTTTTTGTAGGTCTGCAATATGGTTAGACCCAATTTTAAAATCTTTCGGTGTAGAATATAAGTGAATACTTTTCATGGCGTTTATTTTTTATATAACATTAATTCTTTTAACAATTCAGATAAACTTACAGAGGCACATGCAATCCTTTCATCTGCAGCGCCATAATAGATATATAAAATATCATCAAAAACTACTGCCCCTGTTGGGAAACACACATTGTTTACGTCGCCTTTTAATTCCCATATTTCTTCCGGAACAAATAATGGGTAAGGTAATCTGGCAATTTCAATTTGGGGGTTATCGATATCAAACAGCGCCGCGCACGCTGAATAAATATAATTTTTTACCGAAACATGAACTCCGTGATAAATAATCAGCCAACCTGCTTGTGTTTCAATTGGTGGGCAACCGCCTCCAATGTAACTCATCTCATGTTCAAGTGTTGGCGAAAAGAGCACGTTATTCTTAAAATTTAATAAATACTCTTTCCAGAACTCTTCTGTTAATTCTTCTAATGACTCAACTCCAGTCACCATCTGTATTTCGGGCTTAATGCGGTGCAGAAAACAAAACTTTCCATTTATTTTCCTCGGAAAAAAGATAACATCCTTGTCCCACAGCATTATTTTTGTTCCTTCTTTCTCGATAATATTATTATGCTGGTTATAGCGATAATATTTTTCATCAAGTGAATCGGTCGAATCAGCTAATTCATCAAATTCTTCATATTCCAATTGAGGAACTATGATGCCAACTTTCTTGAAAATGACTAAATCCTCTGAGGTTGCCAAAGCTCCCAATGCATTTACACCATCATAAGCCGTATAGGTCAGATAATATAAATCATCAATTTTTACAATTCTTGGGTCTTCCATTCCATGGCTTTCGTAATCTAGTTCGGGAAAAAGCAATGGCGTTTTCATCCGTTCTTCAATTTCTAATGGCCCCATCAATCTGCAATATCCTATACTCGAATAATTGCTTTTACTCACTGCCCTGTAAAACATATGGACAAAATTTCCTTCACGTATGGTAGCTGGATTTAATACTCCTTCATTCTCAAAATTCAGGTTCGTTTGTTGCAGTATTACTCCGTGTTTTTTAACTTTTATCATCGTTTTTAAAGTTCAAATTTTGTCTCTTTTAAACAATTATAAAGGTCAAATTAAAGGGCAGGTTTTTGGTTATATTACTTTAAAAAAAAGTTATAATATTCACACTTAGCACAATAAAGGCATTTTTAAATAACATTGCATATAATTGTGGTATTGAAAATGCAATTGGAAAAATAATTATCAAGTTACGAAGAAAAATAGTTATCTTAATAATATAATGTGTTAATTATTAGATAATTATAAAAATTATTGTGAGTTATAATTTGTTAATAATAAATAAAGGCTATTTATAAGAATATCGGATTTAAATGACTCATAAAAACGAAATCTTTAAATGAATGTTTGTTAGAATTTTCCAGTAGATACAAATGATTGTATCTTGCAAACGTTAAAACAACCTATTCAATGAAACAGCAATGCGTAATTTTTGATATGGACGGTGTAATTTGTCACACGAATCCACATCATGTAAAGGCTTTTGAAGCATTTTTCGACAATTATAAAATTCCTTATACCGAACAGGAATTTCAAGACCATATGTACGGAAAACACAATGGTTATATAATGACTTATTTCTTTAAGCGCCCTATTGAAGGTGAGGAACTGAAAAAGTTAGAAGATGAAAAAGAGTCGATGTTCCGCGAAATATATAAAGATAAAGTAGAAACTATTCCGCATTATTTGAAGTTTTTGGACGAACTTAAATCTCGAAATTTTAAAACTGCGGTTGCAACTTCTGCGCCACGCGCCAATTTGGAACTCATTATTAGTACATTAAATATTGCTAACCAAATGGATTCTATGATGTCTAGCGAAGATGTACAATTCCACAAACCAAATCCCGAAGTCTATCTAAAGTCAGCCGAGCGTGCTGGTGTAACTCCATCAGACTGTGTGGTTTTCGAAGATTCTTTCTCGGGAGTTACCGCGGGACTTAATGCGGGAATGAAAGTGGTAGGAGTTTTAAGCACTCACACCAAAGAACAATTGCCACCTTGTGACTTTTATATCAATGATTACAGTGAAATAAATGTAGATACCATTCAGGATTTATTGAAAGGGTAGTTGTTTGTAAAAAGGAGAAGTCAAACATAAACATTTTTTTAAACCATTCAGAGATTAAGGAAGTTAAGCTTAATTTTCTTAATCTCTTAATGGTAAAATATTTTAATTAGCAGTAAAGTATTTTTTTCTAAACCAAAAAGCAACATTCACTAAAGCAATTAATGCCGGTACTTCGACCAAAGGACCTATTACGCCAGCAAATGCTTGTCCGCTATTGATGCCAAAAACACCAATTGCTACAGCAATTGCCAATTCAAAGTTGTTGCCTGTTGCCGTAAATGCAATTGCAGTTGATTTTGAGTAATCTGCTCCAAAATATTTTCCAGTGAAAAAACTAAAAATAAACATTACAACAAAATAAATAACCAAAGGAATCGCAATCCGAATTACGTCCATTGGTATTTGTACAATAAGTTCTCCTTTAAGGCTGAACATGATTAGAATGGTAAAAAGCAATGCAATTAATGTTATCGGCGAAATGAACGGAACGTATTTGTTTTGAAACCACTCTTCTCCTTTGAGTTTAATTAAGGAATACCTGCTAATAATGCCCAATGCAAAAGGAATACCTAAATAAATCCCAACGCTTTCTGCTATTTGTCCCATGCTGATATTTACTTCAAGTCCTTTATAACCAAAATAGGGAGGTAATATTGTAATGAATATATAGGCATAAATACTATAAAAAAATACTTGGAAAATACTGTTCAACGCAATAAGTCCTGCGCCATATTCCCGGTTTCCATCGGCTAAATCGTTCCATACAACAACCATGGCAATACAACGTGCCAAACCAATAAGTATTAATCCAATCATGTATTCCGGATAGTCGTGTAGCAGCAATAAGGCTAAGGCGAACATTAAAATAGGGCCAATGATCCAATTTAGAAATAAAGAAGCACCCAAAATTTTTGTGTTTTTGAAAACTTCACCCATTTGCTCGTATTTTACTTTTGCCAATGGTGGATACATCATCAATATCAAGCCAATCGCTAAAGGAATATTCGTTGTTCCATTCGAAAATGAATTTATAAAACCACTACTTGACGGAATAAAATATCCAACAGCAACTCCGATTGCCATTGCCAGGAAAATCCAAAGCGTTAAAAAACGATCAAGAAACCCTAGTTTTTTTCTTTCTAATGTTGGTGTACAATTAGTTGCAGACATAGTTATTGTTTGATTTGGGAAAATACATAAAATAGCTCCGTTGCAATTTGCAAACTGCGTTCCTCATATTTTTGAGCTTGTTGCGGCGTGTTGTCAAATGCTTTTGGATCCTCAAAAGTAATTGGAATTCTTTTTTCGGCTCCTGTAATAATCGGGCAACCTTCATCGGCATTGGAACAAGTTAGTATGGCAGCAAATTGATTTTGAGGATTAAAATCATCGTCATACTTTTTTGAAAAACAAATAATCGGATGCTCGTTTTCGGCATATTTTATCGCATAAACTGGATTGGTTGTTTCAGCAATTGTTTTGATTGTAAAACCTTGCTTTTCTAAAGTTGCAGCTACCATTGGGAACATAGCCGTAGCTTCTGTTCCCCCTGAATAGCTAAAAACATTTTTTATATTAAAATAACCTGCCATTGTTTGTGCCCAAATCTGGGATAAATGGCTTCTTCTCGAATTGTGTGTGCAAATAAAGTTAAGTCTGATTTCTTGTTGCTCGTTGACTTTGGATTGGATGAAGTCTACAAGAGGTTGCAGAATTGCTTTTCGTTCTGTCGAAAGTTCTTCAATTTTTAAATCTTTGAGTGTTTTTTCTATTTCAAAAAATAAAGTAGCATGTGTTTTTGTCATTTCAAATAATAATTAAATTAACAACATGCCGAATTTGGAGTACAGCATGAAGATTCATTTTTTAATGCTGCTAAATTTACTTTTTGCTTTGGAATTCCACAAGATTCTTGTGCTAAACATGTAGTTGATTTGCTGGTAAGAATAAAGTTTTTTCCATTGAATTCCAAACCGTATTTCCCAATCGTGTCACTTTGATATTCCACTTCAATTTCAGAATCTTCGATGCCTAGTTTGTTTTCCGAAAGACTAATAATTTGTAATAATTTATTTGGTTTTAGTCGGTGTTCAAAATCATTTGCATTCCAAAGCTGGAAGTTGACAGCTTTTTCGTTTCGAATGACGCCACCGCAATCAATGAAGTTTTTTGTAATCATTCCGATTTCGGTTACGTGGAAATGTTCAGGAACAAAAGTTCCGTTTTCTAATTGAAATTCAACATTGTCTAATGTTGGCAAAATTTCTTTTACTTCTGATAATTTCATGATTGTGTTATTTATTTGTTTAATGCAATATTGCGATAATGTATACTAAAAAAATGCCTTAACAACATTTTGATTTTGAAATAACGTCAGTGATTTTGGAAAAATAAAGATTTAAAATGGCAATCGTTTTTTCGTCGATACAATAACATATCGAAGTACCCGAAATGTTTCCTTTGATAATACCTGCATTTTTAAGTTCTTTCAAATGTTGCGAAACAGTAGGTTGAGCAAGTGGAAGTTCATTAACAATGTCGCCGCAAATACATTCGTTTACTTTTAGTAAATATTCAATAATAGCAATTCTTGCAGGATGGCCTAACGCTTTTGCAATAATCGCTATTTGGTTTTGTGCGTCTGTAAAATGTTCTGTTTTCGTAGCTCCCATTTTTTTTATCTATTTTTATATTGCAATATTACGATATTGTTTTTATAAAATGAAATTATTTAAATAAAAAGTTCCGACTGTGAAAGAAATTATTTAATGTGATTATCATTATCCGAAACATAAATCTTAATTTAGATTTTAAATCTGTGTAGATATAAACCATTAGCAATCATCTAAAACATGACTCAACAGAAAAATACCAAAGGAAATGATAGTGTACAAGCGTGGATTGATACAGTAAAACCCGAGCATAGTTTAATTGTGATCCGTGTTGACGCACTTATAAGAGAACTATATCCAGACATAGTATGCAACACAAAGTGGCACAAACCTTCACAACCACTAGGTATTCCTTTTTACGGTCTGCCTGACAAAGGATGGATGTTTGCTATGTGGTCATTTAAGGATAGTGTGGGTGTAGGCTTTTTTGCTGGAACACTTCTGGATCCAGAGCCACCCGTGACAAAGATGGCAGGACCATGGAATAGAAGCACAGAATATAAGGCACGAAGGATTGATATATCTAGCGACACCGATTTTGATGAAGAACAGCTTCGTTCATGGTTTACACAAGCAAAAGAATTGCCTGGGTGGAGTAAAATTGAGTAAAATAGTAAAGCTTAACCAACAAGTATTCGATTTCAAGTGAAAATAGAAATCGGTTAGTGTTTATTATCTTCATTCACATAAAGACAATAATTTATCAAATAATAAAAATCAAAAATAAAGCATAGATATGAGGGGAAAAATAATTTTTGCATTAACAGCATTTGCGCTTATGTTGACTCTTTGCAGTTTTTCGGCATCCAACTCGTTTAATGAAAATCAGAAAAATAAGATAGACGGTAAGATTGTTTATGACAAAAAGAACCATAGCATAACATTGTCATGGCCGGCATTTGGCTCTTCAGGAGATTATATAATTACAAGAGGAGGCAGTCGTTTGGCATCAGAATTTGTGTCGGTGGGTTCAACTTCCAAATTGATTTTTACAGATAAAAAGCCAAATGCCGACAAATATGAAAACTATTATAAAATCACTCGTAATGCTATTACAATAGTTCTTTCGTTAGAAAATCAGATTTTTGGAGATAATATGTTTTTCTATGATCGAAAGTATGAAAAAGCAGAAACGGCCAGAAACGAAATTAATTCGCATTTTAGCACTATTGGTCTGGGTGGTTCAAATGGCGAGTGGACTACGAAGCGTCAGGCCTATTATTTCAAAGCAAATGTTAATGGACAAACGTACGATTCCGGTGGATCAGGTTCAGCTTCATCAACAGAAGCAAATTCAATAGAATTAGGATTCTATTCTCACATTGGAGGTTTAGGCAAAGTACCATCAGACGTTAAATTAGGTTCTGTATTTACCAGGCCTCATCTTTCTGGCGGAGCCAATGCTACCTGTACATTCTGGCGTTCTATGGAGAATGTAACCGTGATGCGGGATTTTGCCTGGACAGTTTCCCAATCCACAAGTGCAAGAAGAATGCTGATAGAAAGCACTTCAAAATATATTTCAGATGTTGGAAATACCAACTTTTGGGGAAGTGGAGGTTTTATTGCTGACACACATTATACTTCATCCAGACCAAATTGGGGAGGGCAACAGCAATGGTACACTAGAAATACTACTTTTCCATCTGGAACTGGAGATATGGGTGGCTCTTATAATATGGTTTGGCAAGGTTGTGTGAATCCTCCAAATGCGGATGATAAGAATTCTCCGGTGTCAACAACACCTATTATCAGAGAAAAACCGTTTCTTTTTATAGATAAAGATGGCGAATACAAAGTATTTATTCCGGCGTGGCAAAAAGATAAAGTTGGGGTTTCCTGGTCCTCAAAAAATATGGGCGAAGGCAAAGTACAAGATTTGCTTACGAACTGGTATGTAGCTAAAGAAGGAGATACCGATGCTGAAATCAATGCTGCGTTAAAAAACGGCAAAAATATATTTTTCACGCCCGGACATTATGCATTGAACGCTCCTATTCAGGTGAATAGAAAAGACGCCATACTTTTAGGGGCAGGAATAGCATCGGTAACACTAGAGCCTACTGAGAAAAATAGTTGGGGTTGTATCTTTGCTGACGACAAGGACGGAATTATAATCGCTGGACTTCTTATGGATTCATTTAACAGTACCACTTATCAAGTTAGAATTGGCAACGAAGGAGCAAAAGCAAACCACTCTGCAGATCCCATTTTGCTAACAGACATTACTTGCAGAGTAGGTGGAGTTCAGTCAAAAAATATTCAGATACAAGTTTCAATGCAGATAAATAGTAATAATGTAGTGGGTGATCATTTCTGGTTATGGCGTGCCGATCATGGTTCACAACCTGGTGGAGCTTTACGTTGGACAAGAGACAGGTGCAAAAATGGACTTATAGTTACTGGAAATGATGTTACGCTTTATGGTTTATTTACAGAACATTATCAGGAATATGAAGTGTTATGGTTGGGCGAACGTGGTCGAACTTATTTCTTCCAAAACGAACCACCATACGATGCTCCAAACCAAGCAAGCTGGAGCAGTCAAAATGGTAAAGTTGATGGTTTTGCAGCATTCAAAGTAGCCAATACAGTAAAAGAACATCAGAGTATAGGAATGGGCTCGTACGCCGTTTTAACAGGAACTGATGGTAATGTGAATAAGAAAAATGGCTTCGAAATACCAAATAGCCCAAATGTAAAACTCGAAAAAATGTGTACTACTCGTTTTGCAGGCTCTGGAAATATCCAAAACGTTGTCAATGGTATTGGTGGCAGCACAGCAACTGGAGTAAAACGTGTAGCATTATACAACAATGCTGAAGGTACACAACCTTACGATGAGGAATTTGTTTTGCCAAACCGTGAATCGTATCCTGCATATATTGTTATGGAGAAATAAAAACTGGATTGAAAAGATTTGCTTTTTATGTCCGAAAAGAGAATCAAAAAAAAGCCACTTCAGTAACGGAGTGGCTTTTTTGATATATACGTGAAAAAACAGCTCATTGCTATTAGGCTAAATTAGATTTAAAAAAAATCTAAATACTCTTTGCTATTTTATTATACTTGTTTCGGTACTCAACAGGTGAAAGACCTGTTATTTTTTTAAAGGTGGATCGAAAGGCTTTTGTATCCGTATAGCCAACATCAAACATGACCTCATTAATGTTTTTACGGCTGTTTTCGAAACTTCGTTTAGCGGTTTCAATTTTTACACGATGTATATATTCTAAAACCGTATTGTTGGTCGCTAACTTAAATCTGCGTTCCAAACTTCTTTTGCCAAGAGCTATGTAATTGGCTAATGATTCGACAGAAATTTTTTCGCTGCTATTTTGTTCAATGTAATCTTGAGCTTTTCGTATGGCTTCGTCAGTATGATTTTTTTGGCCTTGAAACATGCTGAAGGCAGACTGGCTTTCGCGGTCAATATCTATGGCAAAGTATTTTGAAGTAAGTATTGCAGTTTCTCTGTCGGTGTATTTTTCTACCAAATACAGTAATAAATTCCAGTAGGAATTGGCGCCTCCGCTTGAATATAATCGGTCTTCTTCCGTAACAATACTGCCATCTTGAACTTCTACTTCTGGAAACAGTTCTCTGAATTCATTTTGAAATCCCCAATGAGTCGAGCATTTTTTACCATTTAGAAGCCCTGTGGAAGCCAATAAAAAAGCACCAACACATAATGAAGCCACTTCGGCACCCTTATCATATTGGTCAACTATCCAGGATAATGACTTTTTATTGGATTGAATTGCCTCTTGCATATTGCCAGATAAAGCAGGAATAATTAATAAATCGGTTTTGTGAACGTCTTTCAATAATTTATCGGTATGAATAGAAAATTTGCCGTCATTGATAAAAATTTCTTTTTTAGAACCTACCAATTCTACATTAAATAATGCCTTTTTCCCAGAGACTACCAAAAACTGATTGACCGCATCAAAACAATATTGTGGATCTGCAATGGCTTGCATCACGGAGTTTTCAGGTACTAATATGGCTACTTGTTTCATTTTACAAAAATAAATTAAAATTTGTCGCAAATCACCCTTTTGTTGTCTTTTTTGCACATTCTTTTCGTCAATTTTTAGTAGCAACTTTGTATTGTTAGATGATTAGTGATTAAATGATTATAAAAAAAATGTTGAGGTCAGTTTTATTTCCTCATGGTTTGGTAATCAGATAAAATGTGATGCAAAATTTTACGGTAACTTTATGGCTAGGTTATGAAAAATGTAATTTCATATTTGACTTTTAATGGAAATTGTAGGGAAGCTATGGAGTTTTATAAAGCATGTGTTGGTGGCGAATTAAATTTTCAAACCATAGGCGAATCTCCAATGTCTGAGAAAATGCCAAAAAAAATGAAAAACAGTATTTTGCAAGCTACCTTAACTAATGGAAATGTTGTGATAATGGCAACTGATATAACGCCGCAAAACGGTTTGGTAAAAGGCAATAATATCTCGTTAATGTTAGATTGCAGTAGCGAAGCAGAAATCGAAACATTGTATAAAAAACTATTAGTTGGAGGACATGCTAATCATCCATTAGAGGATACATTTTGGGGAGCCCTTTTTGGAGATGTAACAGACAAATACGGCATTCACTGGTTGCTGAATTTTAATAAAAATAACTTTTAAAATAAATAATTATGAAAACTAATAATGTATCATTACACAGAGTCTTTACTGCAAATGCAGATAAAGTGTATCGCGCCTTTATAGATGCCAATGCAATGGCTTCTTGGTTGCCACCGTATGGCTATTTGTGCACCGTGCATCACTTAGATGCAAAAGTTGGAGGGACTTATAAAATGTCGTTTACTAACTTTTCTACTGGAAATTCGCATTCTTTTGGAGGTGAATATTTAGAAATGAAACCAAATGAGTTTTTAAAATATACAGATAAATTTGATGACCCGAATATGCCTGGCGAAATGATAACGACCGTATCGTTAAAACAAGTGCAATGCGGAACCGAAATAAAAATCACTCAAGAAGGTATTCCCGAAATGATACCGGCAGAAATGTGCTATT
>Ga0308157_10001864_pt1 | contig 39039 bp, 38 predicted proteins | sample PhyBR1_FD_201035 | JGI IMG/M metagenome (GOLD analysis project Ga0308157, IMG submission 201035) | Phyllosphere microbial communities from UC Gill Tract Community Farm, Albany, California, United States - DLSLB.R1 | ecosystem: Host-associated > Plants > Phyllosphere > Unclassified | place: USA... | reverse complement strand
TTTTTGGTGGTCACTTTGCACCGAAATTAGGTGGTCAGTTTGAATTGAAACTTGGTGGTCAGTTTGCTCCGAATCGGGTGGTCATTTTAGACTGAAAATGTATGGTCAATTTGACCACTTTTTCCAATGAAAGAAAAGTAAGAAAGATGCTAAATATAGAAAAATAATTTTGCATCCGTTATAGAATTTATCAATAACTATATGAGTTATGAATATTAGTTATTTAGCGACTAGAGATTTACTTCTTTTTCATAATAGCCATTCTTGTCAATTATTCTAAAATACATACCTTCAGTACCTTTAATCATTAAAATTAAGAAATCAATATTCAATTTATTGTTGGTAAATTGGTTTTTTAACATTTTTAAATCGATCATAGAAGGAGAAGGAAAAGATTCAGGATGGGTGTGCCACTCACCTAAATATATTAGTTGTCCTCCACTATTATAAAATTCATAATCCAATATAATTTGTGCGCTCACTTTATTTCTCTCAAAATTTGTTCTAGAAGACTTGTCTAATGGAGTAGGGATGGATAGTTTTAGTATGTTAATTTGTTTTTCTATAATCTTTCCCAATATTATGCCTCCAGATTCTGGATCTTTTTTTTCATATTGTGTAAATTTTTCGACAATTGATAGTGGTTGACTATGTAAAACAACATCGTATTTATTAATTTTTATTAGCATTTTATATAATTTGTTTTATTAATTGACCAGGTGAGTGGCTTTTTGCAAAAGTGGATATTTCTAAATCACAACTTAATGCAATATCAAAGTCACCAAAGTATGTGAAAGCCAAATTATCAACAGGTCTGTTTTTAATTAAATTAAATAAGTCTGGTAAAAATGCAGCAAAAAATCTTGCAATAGATTCCTTTCCATATGGTATATAGGAACTTTGACATCCAGCTTCTTTTAATAGGAGATTATTTTCTGGGTTTTTATAAGTTAATTCACTAATTATATTGAATTTATAGTAATTCTCTAATTCTAAATCGGTTAATTTAAAATTTGTATTAGGGTTGATGTATAATGCATGGGCACCAATCATATAGGGTTCTACCCAAAGAAAGATTACTGGCTTTTCTATTTTATTACTGGCAAGACATTGTATGATATAGTTTTCAATTGAATCCTTACCAATTGCGCAAAATAGAATATCCATATTATTAATAGATGATAGATTTTTTTCAATTACATCAACAACTGATAGTGAATATTTCTCAATATTTAAGAAAGGATTATTGAAAATCATATATTTAGCAATCGCATCAACTTTATTTTCTCCTACTTCATGAAAACTCAACAAATGGCGATTTATATTTTCTAATTGTAAAATGTCGGGGTCAACTAAAAGTAGATCAGAAATCTCTAGACAACTTAGATAGAACAATAAATTTGACCCAATACTTCCTAGACCACTTACCATTATTTTAAGTGGAAAGCTTGGACTAATACCATCTGTTCTTTTTCTAATTCTTTTAAAACTAAAATATTTAAAACTAATACGTTGTATAGCCGCAGCTCCTTGTATAGAGGACATTATCTTTACAGTACTTAAAGAACCTTTTCTCCATCCATTTTGCGTGTTTTTGAAACCTACAATATTAAATCCAAAAAAAACTAATTCTTCATTAACTTTTAAAGAGAAAATCAAAATTTTAGAATCTAAAGACTCGTTAAGATAAGATTTTATCTCTCTTGAATAAGTAGCAAAATTATTGTCGATAAAGCTCAATATACTATTATTTGTGAAAAAAAAAGGAGGTTCAATTTTAGATACAATACCTAAATAAAATGCCTGTTGTTTTTTTAAATTATGACCATGCATTTTAAAAAAGTCTAATATTTTTTTTGATTCGTCATTATCAGATCCAAAAAAGATATTGGTTTTATCGTAAGAAGGTGATAAATTATAAACAATTAATTTTCCAGGAAGTAATTCTGATACGCCCTCTCCCAAATAGCCTCCAGCTACACCGATCTCATTAACATTGTAAGTATTATTCCAATATGCAACAATTTCGTCTTTAAAATCAATTAAATTTGTTTTTTGTAAGCCATTAATAATGATTTCTTTTGCTCTTTCAATACAAGCTTTTGCAATATATTTAGGTCTATTAGAATCAATTTTAATATTTTCTTGATCGAACAGACAAATGTTGCGTTTATCATCTACATGTGGTATGTATTTGATTGTTTCATAATCTTCTTCTGAAAGCGATATTTCGGGAATTGATAAAGGAAAGTCAGGTTTAAGTTCGAATAGCAATCTAAAATCTCGTATTTTGTCATTTATAGGAATTTCAACTATTACTTCCCAAATCTCCTCACTTTTTGGATAACCGTATTTGCTCTTAATTTTTTTCTGAGTTTTTATAATAGTATTTGTTTCAGAAATTCCGTCAAATGCCTCTTTTCTAGCTATTTCAAAATCTATCATCCTTAATTATGCACTTTTAGCATTAGAAGTTATAATTGCAGGTGTAGAAAAATTTTGGGCTCCTTCATCTTCATCTTTTGCAGTTGAACATGAAAATCTTGAACCTAAATGCTTTTGCCATTTAAAGCAAGCATTTTTAGGATTCGTTTCATTTATAGCCTGTTTGGCAGAATCAAGGAAAGATTTTAATTTTTCCATAAAATACGATTCATAACTATAACCTTCTACAACATTTTCATCTTTTGGTGTTGATGGACGTAAACATTCAAATTTTGTAGAAAGACTATCGTAAATATTTTTTAAAGTATCACGTAGCGCAATATCGTCTCGATCATTTGCAGCAAAATTATTAGCCACCCATATAGTAAAAATAAAGCCACTTGGCATTTTCTTGGTGCTATCTTCAAAATTTTGATAATCGCCCCAACTTTTAAAATATTTTACTAGGCGTCTTAATTGTTCATTGGTTTTTGCTTGTTTGTTAAACCAGTCAGAAAATTCTCTAGGGTCACTGTCTATCCAACCATTTTTTTTATGTGCCAATTGTGGACAGGAATCATTTTCGAACTCTATAAAATAGATTGGCTGATCAATGTGATGACCGTCAGCAAATAAAGTTCTAACACAAGTGTTTTTGTCAGAAGGAGGGATGCTAGTATGTCCATCAACGGCATCTTTAACCCAGTTATGATAGGTTTGAACACTTTTTCTATCTTCTAAATCACCAATAAAATATATTCCATCATCGGTATCATATTTTGTTATTGTCTTTTCCTCACCATCTTCGTCGATTACTCTTATAATTGGATTTATAGTTGTTTTCATTTCTGACGAGCCTTGAGAAGTAAACTTAGGCTGAATGTCATCTTTGTGATTTTTTTTAAAATCATCCCTAACACGATTTCTAAGTTTTGTTCGTGAGGTTTTTAACTTCTTTTTTCTATCGTTTGTTAAGGTAATTGTCGAATTGAAATCGACAAATTGTTCGTGACAGTTAGCCATATTAATTTGTTTTATAAAGTTTATGTTGTTTGAAAAATTCAGCAATTTCAGGTCTTTTTCTATATATGTCTCCCATATCATTACCTTTTCCCCTAATAAGATTTAATGCTTGTGGTGTTGCCACATCAAGTTGCACAAGAGCTTCTTGTGAGCTAGATATATCTGAGGAAGGTATTCGCACATAGTCTACTGGTAAGTCATTAAGAAGTGCAATTTTTTTCATAAAAAAATCTGTAAAGAAACTTTGCCCTGTAAAAGATGTTTCAAATAATTCATCTTTCCAATCAAGAAATGATCTTTGACGTTTTAAACCTGTTGGTTTTCCCCCTGTTAATGAAAGACTACTAACTGATAATATTTTTAGCCTATCATATGGCTTATTTTTTCCAACAAAATATTGTAATGCTTCTAAATATCCAACAAGTGTAGGATTATTGCCCCAAACACCTCCATCTATAAATTGTTTGTTGTCATAATAAGGGATTTCTGCCATAGGAAAATATGTTGGAGCAGCACTTGTTGCTAATGCCACATCTACGTATAAAGCTTTGTTATCACGATTTAAATCTCCTTCTTTATGATCGAATTTGAATACGAATGGTCTAGCTTCTGTAATATTATAACTAGGAATACAAAGTAGATTGTTGCTTTCTCCAATTTTCTTATCACCAAAAATCTTACTCAGTGCTGATTTTAAATTCGCATCAGTGAATTTGCCTCCATTAACAATTTGTTTTACAGTACCATTACTATATTTTTTGCCTAGAAATTTGATATTGTTAAACTTTGGAAATATTTTAGGCCCTTCATTTTCGTAAAAATCACAAATTTCTGATGCAGGAATTTTTAAAGAAAGAGCTAATGCTATCAATCCGCCAGTAGATGTACCACAAAACATGTCAAAGTAATCTGATAAACGACAATCAAATTTCTCTTCAAAATGTTTTAAGATTTGGGCTGAATAAAGGCCCTTAATTCCACCACCATCTATCGATAAAATTTTAAATGTTTTTTCTTGTTCGCTCATGAATTTATCATCTATTGTTTAAAGATTTATATTTGTTTATTCTTTATTTAGGCCAATGTCTTTCACTCTTTCTATCTCTTCCAGAATTTCATTAATGGTCTCATTCATTTCTGAACCAGCTTTTAAATACTCATTTGGAAATTGATCTTTTAAATAGGTCATAAAGGCATAGTATACTGGTTTTATAATTTGTTTATAATTAATTTTTTTAGAAGTAAATAGATTTGAAACTAAATTATATTGACTTTTGGCCAATAATCTAATGAAATAGGACGTAATTTCAGAAAGTAATTCTTCCTTATACTCTTCACTTTTATTCTCTAATGCATTTGAAATTACTACTTCATTTTCATTCCATTTGTTTATTGATTCTTGAAATTTATTATTCCAAATAAGTAATTTGCAGTATTCTATTAGAAAAATTGGATCATTAATATCTGCTAATTTTGTTTGGAAAATTTCTAATATAAATTGCTTTCTATTCTCAAGACCATCATTAAAAGCGCAGTTTGATAAACATAAAAGTGAAGTTTGTTTCCCATAATCAAAAGATTTAATAAATAACTTTTCTGCTTTATGATATTCTTTAATTTTATGATAGTAATGAGCTAATAAATGAGCTGAATCAGGATCTTTCCGTTTAACTCCTTCATTTAATACTTTTACAGCTGATGTAGTGTTTTTTTCTATATTTAAATAGTATCTGCCTAAGGAATTGTAGCCCTCTATTATTTTCTTTTCAATTGCTCGTTCAAATAGTTTTTTTGCTTTTAAGTCATTACCTTTTGTTGAAGATAAATATAGGTTTCCTAAAATTATAAGGGAATAATTTTCTCCTTTCTCAATTGCATTTTGTAGTGCCTCAATTGCACCATCAATGTCTCCTTCTGCTTTCAGTAATATTGATAAATTTCCATATGCAGAAAAGATACCTTTTTTGATAGCAAGTAAGCAAAGTCTTTTAGCTTCAGTGAAATTATCTTGAGAATAATAAATTGTAGCAAGACACATGATAGCTTCTGTTATGTCATTTTCTATTGCAATTTTATAATATTTGATTGCTTTATAATCATCCTCTCTCAAAAAATTATAGATTTGTCCTAAACGTAAAGCCGCCTCAAAATACTCTTTTTCTAATGCGATTTCATAATAGAAGATTGCTTTATCTAAATTTTCAAGTTTACCTTCGAACATGTCGGCAAGAGTAAATGCAGTTAATGCATCTTGTTTTTCATTAAATAACCATTCTAGGCTTTCAGCAGCTTTATTATATTCTTTTTTATTAAAATAAATCCAATAAATATAGGTATGGTAAAGTAAGCCAGTGGCTCCCATTTCTTCTAAAGCTATAATTGCTTGGTCAAACTTTTTTCGTTTTACTAAATCTTTTATAGTTTCAAACCATTCTTTTTGTGATAGTTTCAGATTACTTATTAACTCCCTTGGTAAAGTTGATTTTGTCGTTTGTAATAATTTATATTTATCTAACGCGGATACATTTTCACAAGATAAAAATGTGTTCACCATATCAATTGCAGCGTTGTTATCATATTCTCCTCCTAATAAGTTGTTTATATGATGTAGTACCCTTTCAGAAAGCTCACTTTTATCACACCAGGTGTCGTAAAATCTAACTAACCACATAATGTTTTCTCTATCTTTTTTCTTTCCGAATCTCATCAAATACCAGATGTTCATAAACCTATCTTTTAATCTGTAAAGATTATTTTTGGTTTTAGTATTAATTTTTTCGATGACCTGATTTTTCTCAAGAGTTATTAAAATAGATGATATGTGCTTACTTTCTATTCTAGTGCTGGTAACTAACTCTTTTACTGAAATTGCATCCCAATGTCTAGCTATTATATCAATTACTTTTTGTTGTTGAGTTGATAGTTGATCAAGCTCTGCTTTATATAGAAAAGTTAAATCATCTAATAATCTATATAGATCTTTTATAGCTTTACCATTTGCATTATCAAGGAATATTTGATAGAGATACGACATCATGCGGGGATTTCCTCCAGTAAGTCTACGTAGCGCTTCAACTCTTGTGGGATTATTATGTAATAGCAATTGTATTTTAGCGGTTTCTTCAGATTGTTCCCCTATCCTTAATAATAGTTTGTAGGTTTCTGTTTTGGTTAAACCATTTAGCTGTAAAACTTTGAAAAAATCGTAAAAAGGGTCAGAGTAGCTAATTATTCCATCAAAATAAGTAGTTGAAGATCCGATGATACGTATATTGTTAGAAGTAGAGAGTACTTCTCGTAACCGTTGCTGTCCTTCTTTGCCAAATTTTCGTAGTAATGAATCTATATTTTCAATGAATAATATAACCTTTTTTTTATTTTCTTTTAATTTACTTTCAATTATATCATATGCAGTCTCTTCATCATATTTTCCTCCTGTCAAAAATGATTGGATTTTTACAGTTAAATCTTCGAATCCTTTTTTTTCTTCTAAATGTTCTGCTATATTTTCCCACAGATTTAGTAATTCTGTTAAATGATATTGCTCTTCATTGAACATTATTGGAATAATTTGTTCTTTTAACTGCAAATCATCTTCAATCGCATACATTATTCGATAAAGAAGTGTGGTTTTTCCAGCGCCACGTTGACCTATTATTAAGTAACTCTGCTCTGGTTTATCACTTTTTGACAACTTTAATTCATTAATTATATTATTAAATAGTTTAGTGCGAATCACAAAACCATCTATTAATAAATTTCGTCCTTGATTTCCTGTGTTATTTCGAAGTAATATGTTCATAGTAATACGTCTTAACATTCATGATTCTTCCACCAATTTCTTAATATTGGAGAATTAAATTTAAATACATTGTCACTTTGATTGATTATGTATCCATCGTATTTAAGTGAGTCTAGTAATCTTCTAGTCTCATCCTCAGTCAATGTACCATTAGCAATATTAATTGCCTGATCTTTTGTTAGTGTTAAATTTTGAGATAATTGGCACAAAAATATTTTAATGAATTGGCGTTCTTTGTCATTAAAAACTCTTTTAAGCCTTTTTACATAATGTTCAAAATGATGATCGTTTCTTTGTTCCAGAGCAGTTTCAAAGGCTTTATCGATTACATCTTCACTTATTTCTTCATGAGGTTCGATATCAGTTATAATCTCTTGTATTATTAATTGGAAGTAAAAAGGAATTGTCCACTCCGCTTTGCCAATAATATAATCTAGTCTTTCATCTGTAATTTCGAATTTGTAAGTTTTTAAAATAGAAGCAATTAAGTCTTTTGATTGTTCATTGTTTAAAGGATGAACTGGTATTGAAGTTAAATCATTAATTAGCGATGAAGAATCCAAATTTCCTACAGTCAAATTAAGGCTATTAGAACCAGTGTAGATAAATTGTATTTTACGACTTAATTTTGGGTTATTTCTTAATTCTCTATTTGATTGTAAAAATTTTTTTGCTTCAACAAAATCACCATTATTCTCTTCAACTATGTTAAGTATAACTTCAGGGAACTCATCTACCATTAATATAAGTCTATCTTTTCCCATATCTAGACCTATAAGTAGATTAAGTAACTCTTCTTCATAATCGATTTCGTCAGCATCATGAAAATCAAATCCTGAGCCTGCAACTTTCACACCTTTTAATTTGCTTAAAAAAGAATTTCCGGCGGCTTTAAATTGTTCAATAAATTTTTTACCTACACCAACTGCATCACTTTTTATAATGTCTCTGTATAATTTACGATAATAATCGTTTTTAGATCTTGCGCTCTCTACTTGAAAATATAGATGAATAAATCCATCATCAGGATCATCTAAGAAGTAGTATAATATTGATGATTTTCCAACACGACGAGGAGCTGCTATTTGGAGATTAGCACCAGCTTGTAAGTTTAATTTGATTCTTTTGATTTCTTTGCTTCTCATGTAGAAATCTTCCTTAGAAGCTATTTGGCCAACAATATTTTGCATCTGACAATTTTTTTATTGTCAAATATAGTGACAATTTTTAAATTGTCAAAATTTTTAGCAATTTTTAAATTGTCAAACTATTACATTATGGTTTTACAATTTAGAGTGTCAAAATATTGTGATTTAATTTTTTTGATTTTTCACTTTTTAAAATTGATTTTTGAACTTAAATTTAAGCAATGAGTGAAGGCTATTCAATTTTAGACTATTTTATCCTTACCTGACATTTTTGCTATCCTTAAATTGAACATTGATTCTTTTATAGATTGGCCAACTCCTATACTTAAAGTAAAATTTGAATCTGTTTTGAAATCATTTTTGAGATTTTCTAAAAATTCTATTTTATAATTACTTTTATTAATAGAAAACAAAATATCATCAGATCCTTTCATCAGAATTATAGCTGATTGTAACGATTCAATTTCAAGTGAAATTTTACTAATATTCTCTTGAACTTTATTGTGGATTAATTGTGCATCATTAAAATTACCATTTAATAAGGATAATTCAATACTATCTCCAACATTGTCTACATCTAAACGAATAAAAATTTGCTCTTCCATTAATTTATTAAAGATTTAGCATCACTAAAAGAATCAACAATTTTTTTAGAAATAAATTTAACATCAATCTTACCATTTGTTTTTCTATTGCTCCAATATTTGCCTTCTAATTTTCTCGTACTAGAATCAATTAGTCTAAGTTCGGTAGCACCTTCTTGTAAAAAATCGTCATCGTCCTGACTAGTTTCTTTCCTATATAAATAAGAAACATTTTTTAGGCCGGTTTCTTTTTTTAAAGATATAGTTTCTGAATAAGATGTTCCGATAAATGAATTTGTAAATGTTGTAAAATGAATCCTTAAGAAACTTTGTCTAATAACTATAAAAAAATCAATATCATCACAAGTTTTTCCATTTTCATCTACATAGTCAGACTTTAATATTCCCGACCAAGTTCCATTAAGATCCGGTCTATAAAATAATTTATTTAATCCCCATATCTTCCATCCATATGAAAAATGGAAAGACCAAAATAGAGCCGTGGCAGTTATTCCAAAACTGACTGCACGAAATCCTTCTTTTAAGTTTAGTTCTTTTTTTAAAACTACAATATAAATAACTCCTAAAATTGCGGATATAGCAATTGAAATTGTTACTAATAATTTTAATTCATCTTTTTTCATTTAATTTTATTATTTAAGGATTATATTTTGAGTAAATATTGTAGTATTTTTTTGTTGTATCAGAATTAAAAGTAGTTACTCAGGATCTTACGTTGTACAGACAATAGCTTGAATCAAGAAATGCAGTTTTTTATTATAATGTTTTTAATATTTTTTTTACTTTTTGAACAGTGTTTTTTGAACAGTCTGTAAGTTTTGCTATTTCTAATAATGTTGGAGGATTTTTTTTATTTAAATAATATACAACTCCGGGATATTTGGCAATAAATAAGTCCGGAGATTCTATAGTGTTTTTTGAACGCCCTTTATATATGCCTTTTGCTTTTGCTATTGCAATCCCTTGTTTTTGTCTTTCCAGCATTGTTTCTCTTTCCATTTCGCTAATATTGGCCAAGACACTTACAATTAATTTAAAAGTTGGGTTTTCTTTCCCTTTGGTTAAGCTCTCTAATCCAAGATTGTCAACTTTTAAACATATATTTTGAGAGTGTAATTTTTCAATAGTTTGAAGGACATCTATTGTATTTCGACCTAGTCGATCTATACTTGAGATACTAATGTAAGTGATTTTTTTTTCTAAAATATCTTTCATTAGTTTAAGAGCTTCTGGTCTTTTTAAAAATGGAATAGATCCACTGACTTTATCAATATAAAGTATTTCATCGGTATATTGTTTTGTTAATTGCCTTTCTATATTTTGGTTTAATGTTGAAACTCTAACATATCGTGCTTTCATTTTTTTTAAAATTAGGTCAAATTTAAGGTAGGTATGGTTGGTATGTACTTGCACTAGAAAATTTGTTTAGTAAAGATACAAAATACAGGGTGTTTTTAGACTGTAATCTAATAATGATCCAACCTTTTGTAATAATTAAATTTGTACTGTAAAGAAAATAATTTCTATACAACGCTCTTAATCAAAATCAAAAAAAAACTTGTTTTTGTATATTTACATATTAATATTTCTGTAACGTTAAAACCAAAACAATATATGGAAACTAAAATTGTACTAACAAGAGAAAATAGACCTACCAACGAATTACAAAGTCTTGTAGAGAAAGATTATAAGGGAATTAAGTTGCAATTTAACGAAGTGTATTACTTAGATTATATTGTAGACGAAGAAACAGGATTAATTAATAAACATATAAAAGAGAAATATTTTACAAAAAGTCAAATCAAGCGAAATATTAGAGCACTGAAAAGCTCGTATTATATTGCAAGAGGATCTGCCTCTCCTTGTGAGATAATTCAATTTAGAGAAAAATATAATATTCCTGCTTCTATATTTAGCCTTATTTTAGGTTTTAGTAAAAACACTATTTCATATATTGAAAATGAAGGAATTACTTCATTACCGAATGGTAGACTAATAAAAATGTGCTTAGATGACGTAACTGTTGTAGATCAATATTTACATTTATGTGATTTAATTGATAATGTAAAGAAGGAAGAAATATCAAAAAGATTACGAAAAAAAGACTAATAATTGTAAGTGTCTTTTTTGTAAAATGAGAGTTATTAGACGGAAATAATAATATACTTTCAATTCCAGGTGTACGTGAAATAATATCACTCTATTTACTAATGCCATACACGACTCATGATCAGCTAGATGTAGGAATGCCTTCAAAGGTTCCACAGCTCCATATATCGGAGGAGTTTTTAAATGGAAGTAATTTGAGAAATTTAAGAGATACTATCTGTCATTCTTTGTTACAGTGGAAGAAAATAGTGAAGGTAAGTTAGGACGTATAATTATTGATAATAGAGCTCAAATGAATAGAAAAAGTCATAATGAACAAGAATGCAAAACAAAAGGTGTTTTTATTGACATTTTATCATGACGTGAAAAATTAAATGAATTGCACACCAAAATTATAAATTCAATACAATAAAAACAATAATTCAAAAGCAAGAATCTGTTAATCCAATCTCATTACTTTTCATTATTTATTTGCTGAAACCACCATTCATTTTTGTATTTTTCATTAAATTCTTTTAATTCTTTCTTATACTCGTTAATATCAAAATTATAAGGTAATGTAAGGATATTTAAAAACGGTTCAATCCGGTTATAAGTAATTAGTAATTTTACTAAATTTTCAACCGAAAAATTATTCCCGTTTTCAATTGAACTAACAGTTTTTCTGCTAATTCCCACTTCATTAGTGATATCGCTTTGAGTCATATCTATATTTTGGCGAAGCTTTTCAAGCTTTTGGCCAATTAGAGCCATATACTCGTCGAGAGTTTTAATTTCATCCATAATGTAACATTTACGTTACAAAATTACAAAATGATTATTAATGAGTAATAAATTACTCATTGGCTTTGCTTAAATAAATTAACCAAATAGTATTGAAAATAATATAATTTTATTAATTTTCTGTTTTTTAGATGTCTACGAGTGAGGTTGTTGGTGTGTTAACGTTTTTCACTTATATGAAAATAGTAAGTGAATTTAATAAATATTTGAGCTAAATTACTGTATAATTAAGGAGTTTATGAATATTAACGATGATGAAATTCCAAATATATTTCAATTAAAAGAAAATTTTAAAAAGAATTCTTTTTGGTTTTTAAATTGGATTGGTGGAGTATATATTGTAGACGATATAAAGTATGCCGATTTTCATTTTATAAATAAAGATACGCCGGATGATAAGTTTAATGAATTTCAACAAAACTGCCAGGTAATTGTACAGTTAAAATTTAGCTTAACAAGTTATTTTTCAATTGGTTGTGTTTTTGATGAATACGGCAGACTATTATATTTTCCAGAAGGAATTAATTATGAATGTGATCTTATTGATATAAATGAGGATAATGATTTATATCTAGTAAAAGGAGAAATTCACGGTATAAATGAAAACGTAGTTTACCCATTTCCTTCCTATACTATAACTGATGAATTAGAATACTTTACTGCAAATATTAATGTTAGAAACTCTAATGTTAAAGTAATATTGCCAGTGCTAGCAATGTGCAACTACCTTTATTTTAAGTCGGTGGATCTTACAGAATATATTATATCAAATGAGTGGGCGAGTGTATTTTCCTTTCGTGAGGTTGAAAGAGACAATATTAAAACTGGTTATTTTGAATATGATAATTCTAAAATATTAAATGGTGAAATTAAATCGATCTCTCAATTTTTTTTCCTCAAAGATTCATTAGGACTAAAATCAATAAATTTAATTGGTACTCATTTGATAAAAAAATTAATTCACAATAGATTAGAAAATATTAATAAGAGTATTTATTTGAGTACAGTAATTCCATTTTCTAATGGTGCTAATTTCAAATTAAAGGGAAAAATAATTAATCATAAAAATCAAAATTACTTTTTTACATATGCAGTAGAAAATATTGCTTTAAAAAATAATTTGTTTTCCGTAGATAAAGTAATACTAGTTCCTCGATTTTCTGAAATTCAATATTTAGAAGATAAATTAAAATTAATACGTGAGGTACACAAAAGGCGAAACCGTAAATTATATGAGGGTTACAGCACGTTGAGAGAAGTAGCTAACTATAATGGAGCTAATTTTCCAACAGATTTTTTCTTAAAAAAATCCCCTCTTTTATTTGATCTTAGTATTATAACACAAATGAGTGATGATGAATTAAAAATTATTCACAAAAAATTATATTCGAACAACAGTACAGCTAATACTCTTAAATCTGATTATATATTTTTAATTTGTGAAGAATTAATTAGTAATCTAACATCCAATTATGTCAATTTTATTGCAATTGACCAAGTTTTTTATAATAGAAAGGAAACAGTTATTATTGTTAATGATTTGAAATTTAAAGTCTTGATTATTGAAATTAGTTATCAAAATAATTATTTTTACTTAGTAGATTTTTTTATAGATTATCTTGGATTAATATCATGTGAAAATCAGAATTCAAAAATTACTCCGTTAACTTTAAAAATATTTCTCCATAAGGTTATATATGAATATTTTCGTCTACCTAATTTTTTCCTGTGGTACGCACTAAAAGAGAATAAATTTTTTTTTATCGAAAATTTTGGAATTGATGTTTTAGACTATTTAAGGTATGACGCTGGCGATATTTATTGTAATGATAATAAGGTGAATAAAAAAGTTACAGATATAAAACTATTACTTGAGAAATTTAGAAAAAAAGCAGCTTAGAAAGAATCTCTAAAAAAATTAATGAACCAAAATGGAACCTTGTCTAAATCTTTAGTAAAATCGGAATATCTTAAATTATAATTAGAGCAAAAAGATTTAAAATTTTTAGGGGATTTTTGTAAAATTAAATAAGATACAAGGAGTGAGTTTCTAAGTAAGGATAAGTCTTTATGATTAAAGTCTACGTTACAAAGAATATAATCGTATTCAATTCTAGACGCATTTTTTATTCTGGACCATCCTGTGCTTTTTGAAAGTATTTTTTTTTGTAATGCAATCAACATATAAAAATATTGAAAAGAGTATTGGGTTTTATCATTATAACCATTGATTAGAGAATTATCTATATATGTTTGGTATTGTGTAAGTAGTGCATTAGCAGGAACTTTTGAGTGATCACTATATAGATTATTTTTGCATACCCAACACTTATTTAGTGGATATTCTAATAGAGAGCTTTTATAACCGGTCTCCAGTCTATGAAAGGAAATAGGGCTTTTACAAATGGGACAACTATCTAAAAGCATTAGATTGCATTTACTGCAGGCTAGTGATGTTGATAGTCGCCAATTTTTTCTAAAATAAATTTTTTCCCCATCAATACAACCGGGGCAATATCGTAATCCATTTAATTTTAGTTTGCGATGTAAAATTCCAAGAGAATTAATTGTAAAAAGTTTGTCTCTATTTTCATTAAATAGTAAGTCTTGATAGGAATTTAAAAATAAATTTTCAATTTGAATATTAGATAGAAATGTATAAGCTTTAATCTTTTCTTTTATAAGTTCCGGACAATATAAATCCACATCTCTATTCCAAATGGGAGCATTATTAAAATAAATTTTAGAAAAGCTATGAGATTTTATTCTATGCTCATTGCATAGTCGAATAAACCAACTAGAAAATAATTCATCATTCTCAGGGGAAATATAGCCGGGCCAAATTTGTTTATCAAAGTTCATCGTAAAATAAAATCTTCTTTATTTCTCTTGGAAGGAACGGTAAATCTAATTTCCTCTAATATTTTTAAATCAATTTTTTCATGCCCAGATTCGATTGCTAATATTGAAGATAATTCTATAATTTTTGAGATTTCACCTAATAGGCCTTCACTTTTAAAAAGTATCTGTTTTGAAAGATTAGTGTTTGTAAGATCAGATTTTTTCTTAAGTGGTAAAACTTGCTCGAAGCTTTTTAGAAGTTTAGAATATTCATTATTATAGTGCCAATTATTTAAAATATAAGGTTCAAATCTGTTAATTAGTTGTGTGTCGGTATTTATAGCATTAAATGCCGCTTTTGTACCTGCACATACGAATGAAATCTTCATATTGTTTGATAAAGATTTTATTATATTAAGGAAGGTTCTTTGTTTGTTCATAGTTCCTGCTAATACATGGTGGATCTCATCGATCATTAACAGCTTTACATTTGTCTTCTTTAATAAGTGAATGACACGTGATTGTTTAATTTCAATTCTTTCTGATGGGTTTATTGGGGCAAATAAAGCTTCTAAAATTAAGTTGTAAAAGCGTCTTTCATCAGGTTCGACAGGTGCTTCTAAGTATAATGTTGGTATATGTAACTCTCCATTTAAATCGTTTATATACGATTTGTTTAACATTTTAAATCTATCTAAAATACGAGTTTTACCATTGTTTGAATCACTTACAAGTAGAATGTTTGGCATTCTAAGTGACGTAGGATAATTTTTTAGAAATTCCATTTTTTGTAATATCTCATCTGATTGTGTATATCCTATCCATCTAAATGTAGATGAGGCAGCAATTCGTTCTTTTTCAGGGAGTGATCTTAATTTCTCTACAAAATCATTCATAATCGATGTTTTTAAAAGGTTCCGCATTAGGATCAAATGTATCCTCATTGGTATTTTCAATGATGTAATCGGAATCTACTGATTTTACTTTACTGATATCGCTACTACGATTCAACTCTAGCCTTCGTTTTTTAGTACTTATTTTTGATTGATCTTCTATGGCTTTCATTTTTTGATAAGTTGTGAAAATCTTATTTGAATCAATATTTTTCACTTGAGTCTTTTTGAGATGCCGTACAGCTTTGTTAAATTCCCATCTTGAAATTGGTGGATATGAAGAATCCCTATAAGGAATCTCAAAATAATCCTCAATAACTGGGTCGTAAAAATATACTTTACTGATATCACGAGGGTCAGTCCTAAAAAGAAAAAGTTGCTTTCTTTTGTTTTTCGTTGTGTCTGCCCGAGCATGAATATATTTCTTAAGCACATTATTATAGTATAACACTTTATCAATTAAGACTCCATATTCTTGAATAGTTCTTTCAACGTAAGGCATGAAATCATACCTTAACCTTTTTTCGTTTAGTATTATGGGAGGAAGACCTGTTAAAGGTTTGTTTGTGTCGGATCCTATTATCCCTTCTTTATATTTTTGTAAAGGAGACATTCCAATAGATTTATGTTCTCTAAGATGATAAATATTAACGATGAACTCGAGAAGCCATTTTTCAAATTCATCTATGGTCATAGATGCTTTTTTCATTGAATCATAATCTCCACGTTCAAAAATATTCGAAAAAGTAGTTCCAGGTAGATCATGAACTTCTTTTGCAATTGTTCCGATTACCCGCTCGACATGTCCTCCATATTTTGGATTTTTCACTGGTCTAAACTCTAATTTTATTCCATAATTTTGACATGCTTTTCTTAACATCTTGCCTCTAAATTCTTTTGCATTATCAAGATGGATTGTATTCATAATTCCCCAGCAAGGCCATGTGCCATCTACTCCAAATTTTAATAACCAATCCTCTTTTCTCATCATTGAATTTACAATACATATTCCTGTTCCTAATTCTCCTGGGGGATCAAAAGAAAGATAAAAACCAATAATCATTCTACTAAAAACATCAATAGCGATTGTTAGATTAGGCCTTCGTAATGGTTTTCGGTTAGTTGCATCAACAAGAATTATATCCACAGTTGTGTGATCTATCTGAACAACAGATAAGGGATAGTTAGCACCTGGAAAATGACCAATAATTGGTGAGAACTTTTCATCTGCCTTCTTTGTACCATACCTGGATCGTAAAATTTCTTCCTCAGATAAAGATTTTACACGTCTAATAATTGTACTTTTATGTGGTGAAAGAAGGTTGTTTTTATTACAAAGTTCTTCTGTTGTTCTACATAATTTATTGATCGAATGTTTTGATTTATTCAAATAAACATTTTCAATAGATTCATATATAATTTTGTCAACTTCAGGATCTAACCTACTTTTGCTATATTTTTTTTTTGTTGGGGCTAAAGAAGATATTGTTTGATATTTGTTATATTTATTGAGCCATCTATATATAGAACTTCTACTCACATTGTTTTTTTTTGCTATATTATCAATAAGTTGACGATTTGTTCTAATATTTATAAGTGTTTTGATCATTTCAAATCTGATATTTGCAATAATCCACTCTTTATCATTTAAAGATTGCAATGGTCGTTCGGCTTGATAATCAGTTGGTGGATTTAAAGCGGAAATATTTACTGTATGGAATATATTTTTTTCTAATTCTTCAATGCATACCTTGTTAAGATCTGCAATTTTAGCTATTATACAATTCTTACCATTGTATTGAACTTTTTCCCCTATGTCAAGTTTTAAGTTGCCCATATCACAGTATTTAAGTTTAAACTTTTGTTTAAATCACACTTTATATATCTGTTCGCAATTAAATACCAAACACAGTACATAAGTTCTGCTTTTTTATATTCATCGTCCGATAATGAATCAATTAAGTGTTTGATATTGCATTCTTGAAGAAAATTTATTTTATTTAGTAAATAGAATACTATTTTATCGTCTACTTCATGTCCATTTCTCTCAAATATTTCAAAAGCATCTCGATATGATGAGAGAAATTTTATATTCTCTAAATATTCTAAATTTGAATTGCGAATTTCGTTTTCAGATAATATGATGAAAGTTAAGTTATTTTTTTTACAATATTCACGTGCTGCATTAAATTTTTTACTGAATATCAGTGAGTTATGTATTAATTCATCATTGTACTTAATTTCTACTAAAGTATCGCAAGTATTGTTGTCTGAATATCGCACTAAAAAATCGGGTGTGTATTTATGCTTTTTGTTGTTACAATCTAAATATGTAATTGATAAAGGTTGTTCTAAATATAAATATACAGATGTATCAAACTCCAATAAGTAAATATAATCCCTCTCCAAAGAAGATTCGAATTGAATAATTTGGCTATCTTGTTTTTTACTTATGAAATACCCAGATAATGAACTGTATTTAGGTCCAATTTCACGCACTCTTTTTTTTAATATTCGCAACATATATGATGTATTTTTTAATCAAGAAAGGTTTAATAAGCAGATATTCTCATTAAATGTGGTCTGTATTGAAGCCTGTTGTCTCATTATCAGTCAAATATAACAGGAAGTTACCCTCAGCCAGGAGAAATCTCGATGGCGCATAATGGTGTTTTATTTTTGGATGAATTGCCAGAATTCAAACGTGATGTTTTAGAAGTGATGCGTCAGCCTTTGGAAGATCGTGAGGTAACAATTTCGCGTGCAAAATTTACTATAACCTATCCGTCATCTTTTATGCTAGTGGCAAGTATGAATCCAAGTCCGAGCGGATTCTTTAATGATCCAAGTATGCCCAATACTTCTTCACCGCACGAAATGCAACGTTATATGAGTAAGATTTCAGGGCCATTATTAGACAGAATCGATATTCATATAGAAGTTACTCCAGTTCCGTTTGAGAAATTATCAGATGAGCGAAAATCTGAAAGCAGTGTAGAAATTCGCAAACGAGTTACAGCAGCACGAGAAATTCAAACCAAACGATTTGAAACGGTAGAAAATGTTCATTACAACGCGCAAATGAGCAGTAAACTAATTCGTGAATTTTGTGCTTTAGACGAACCTTCAAAAGAATTGCTAAAAACAGCCATGGAAAGATTAAACCTATCTGCTAGAGCTTACGATCGAATTTTGAAAGTTTCGAGAACCATTGCCGATTTAGATCATTCAGAAAATATTGTTTCTTCACATATTGCCGAGGCTATTCAATATAGAAGTTTGGATAGAGAAGGGTGGTTGGGGTAAATTGTTGATTGTGAAATGTGAAATGTGAAATGTGAAATGTGAAATGTGAAATGTGAAATGTGAAATGTGAAATGTGAAATGTGAAATGTGAAATGTGAAATGTGAAATGTGAAATGTGAAATGTGAAATGTGAAATGGAGACTTTAGCATCTCACATTTCACATTTTACAATATGACAAAGTCTATTCCTTATTTTTTGGATAAAAGAATTTGAAAGAATTAAAAACAGCTGTATGCAGAATCGATCCGTGGTTTTCTTCGGGGAAATAATCGAAGTACGTTTTTACATTTTTGCTTTTGGATGCTTTTAATTTTTCTGCCAGTAAATTGGCGTCAACTTCCATAACATGCGGAATTGCTGTTGGAGCTAATCCTTCTTTGCCGACAGCAATATAAATTTCGGTTGACTGTTTAAAATTTTCTTTCAGCATTTCAGCATCCAAATCAAGCAAAGAACCATTGTTCCACCATAAGCTCGGACTTACAATAACATATTTATTAAAAAGAGCTGGCTTTTTGAGTAAGATTTCAGTTCCTAATAATCCGCCAAGAGATTGGCCGATGATGGTTTTAGAATCGTTTGTCTTGTATTTTTTTTCAATAAAAGGTTGTAGTTCTTTTTCGATAAAAGCAATAAACTGATCCGAATGACCAGTTGTAGGAAAACGAGTTTTATCTTTTTCGATAGTAGTAGGAAAGGTAAAATCTCTTTTTCTGTCAACAGTTGCAATTCCTACAACTATTGATTTTGGAACTTGATTGATCCATTCAAAACTATTAAACTGAACCAATCCAGAAATATGAATAAAATCTTCGTCGGCAGAACCGTCAAGTAAATAAATTACGGGGTATTTTGTAGCTTCAGTTGGATTATAGCCTTCAGGAAGATAAATGTTTAGAATTCTTTTTTCGTTTAATTCTTTCGATTGAATTTCGTCGATAACGCCTAAAACAAAAGGCTTTGAAGTTTCTATGGTTTTAGTTTTATTCTTTTGGCTGAATGCTAAAGTAGAAGAAAAAAGCAAAAAGGCCAGAGCAAAAAATTTGTTCATTGATAGTAAAGTAAAAATGTTTATGTAAAACGAAATTACAATTTTAATATCAGTAAATTCTTCTTTTGTTTTGACCTTTTGTATGTAATTAGATGATTATTTTGCTTTTTCTGCAAAAATAGCATCCAAACCTTCCATTGCAATAGTAAAACCTTCTTTGAAGCCCATTTGGATAATCATTTCCAAATCAGATAGTTTTTCATGTTTAATAACAACATCTACAAAAGTAGAACCATCTTTTTCAGAAAAAGTTACATCCCAGTCAGAACGCGGAAATTCTTTGTTTAAATTTCCTTCGCTATCGCTAAAAGCATCTAAATATTTAAAATTAGTTTTCGGACTAATTGAAGTAAAATCAGCAATGGCCCAATGCTTTTCGCCTTCTGGTCCAACCATGGCATACAATCTGCGTCCGCCTTCTTTAAATTCCATACTCTTTGTTTCCGATTTCCACGGAGCTGGCGCCCACCATAAATCCAATATTGGAGCTTCTGTCCATGCAGACCAAACTTGAGACAAAGAGGCATTAAATTCGCGTTTTACATTGACAGTATTAGTTTCCTTATCAACAGTAAAATTCATTAAAAGATTTGATTTCATTTTCTTAAGATTTTTAATTCGTTAATAATAATTCGGCTGAATTGACTTTATTTTTCTGCTAAGATTTTGTCCAAACCTTGCATTGCAGAAGTAAATCCTTCTTTAAAGCCCATTTCAATTATTTTTTGCAGTTCTTCAAAACTGTCACGTTTAATCACAATGTCAACAATTGTAGAAGTGCCGTGTTCAGAAAAAGTAATATCCCAAAACGAACTTCCAAATTCAGAATTCGGATTTCCTTCGGCATCAGAAAAAGTAGCAGAATGTTTAAAGTTTGTTTTAGGAGAAATTGAAGAATATTCAAAATAACTCCAGCGCTCAGCACCGTCGGGACCAACCATGGCATATAATCTTCTACCGCTTTCTTTAAACTCCATGTTTTTGGTTTTAGATTTAAACGGAGCTGGTGCCCACCATAAATCTAGAATTTCAGGTTCTGTCCATGCAGACCAAACATTTGATAACGGAGCATCGAATTCGCGTTTTATACTAACTCTTTTATTTTCCTTGTCTACAGAAAAATTCATTAATAAATCAGTCTTCATTTTCTTTAGATTTTAAGTTAAGTAATACTTGATCCAATTGACTAAAACGCTGTTCCCAAATTGCCTTAAATTGCTCCAGCCATTGATCAATTTCTTTCATTTTATCAATTTTGAGCTGATAATAAATTTCTCTGCCCAATTTCTTTTCTTCCAATAAATCACATTCATTCAATATTTTAATGTGTTTAGAAACCGCTTGTCTTGTAGTTTGAAACTGCTCTGCAATAGCATTTGGCGTTAATGCAGTTGAGGAAATCAAAACCAATATTGCTCTTCTTGTCGGATCGGCAATAGCTTGAAAAATATCTCTTTTCATTTTTTTGAATATTTATTCGCAACTAATCAGTTGCAAATATACGCAACTTTTTGGTTGCACAATTCAAAAAGACATTTTTTTATTGAAAAAGTTTAAAGCAAAAAGAAAAAGGCGCATCAAAAATGCACCTTTTTCTTTATAATTGTGTTATATAATTACCTTCTAAATTTATTCTTTACAATGATGTCTTTTAGCTTGGCTTTCAGGTCTTCACCTGTATCATACACCATCTGTTCGTTGTTCGGAAAAGCAATAGCGCGTTTGTCAAAATACCCTAAATAATTATCATCGCAAGCGTTTCTGTTCCCTTTGTAAGTCGAATACACATTTTCAAAAACATATTCGCTGCTTATCGGGAAAGTCTGGACTAGCTGATTGCTTTTTAAATCTACATAGTCCACTTTTGCAGTTACCAGACAAGACTTAAATTGTCTGAATTCATAAACCGTTGCGCGAAGTATTTTATAATTATCCACTTTAATTTCCTTACCCAAACTATCCTTTACAGGTCTTCCGCGGTTGTCCAAAAGCGTTTTTACGCCATCTTTAACTTGTCTTTCTTTAACAAATTCTTTCTCTTTAATTTGTTCTGGCGAAATCGCAATTTGTCTGAAATTAAGAATCAAACTATAATCGTACGACACATTTTTTTGTCTTGTGCTATGATAAACCGTCCATTTATCGTTTAATCCGTAGGTTTTAAAATCCAATAAATCTTCCTGAAGCATTTTCGGAATCACCATTTCGGTTTCATTTTTGGCATAAACATCGACAAAATCAGTTCCTTTAAACTGAGCGTCATCCATCAGTTTTTTGGTGTTTTTGTAGCCAGGATTAATGCTTTCCAAATAGGCAAAATCGTCATACGCTTTTCTAAAATCCAATTTGTTATTTGATTTCAAAAGAGTAGATGCGTTTTCATATAAATATTTCGAAAGTGCATTTTTACTGCTTACAATCTCATTCGAATAATTATCAAACGGAAAATTTGCATTTCTTCCCAGCTTCAATAAAGGCAAAGGCAAAATAGGTCTAATTTTTTCCTGACGATTATTTAGCTGTACATAAGTATTATAGATACGTTCGGCATTTGCCGGATTATTTTCTTTATTCAGCATTTCTAGATTACGCAAATCGCGGTCTTTGGCTTTTGCAAAGGCTTCTTCCAACAGATAAACATAATCTTGTTTTCCTTTAGAATCTTTTTTGGTGCGAAGCGCTTCAACGGCGCGATCAATTGCACCGTCGTAATTTCCATCGCTAAGCATTGATTGTGTTGTTTTTACCCCACAAGAAGAAAGGGCTAAAAACAATATAGAAACGAGAAAAGTAATTTTTTGCATAGTGTGTCTTTTGAAGTTGCAAATATATTTTATTTAACTTTCAACAACTATGCCTTTTTCTAATTTATTTAAGGAGCAGAAAAAGCTATTTTCATAAGAACGTTTACTCCCGCTGTCCGCTAAATTCCCGATTAACAAAAACTACGGCTGAAATAGCCTTGTTTTTCTAAATCGGGAGATACCGCTTCCATCGGGGCTAGATTACAGCTTTTGTATTTCAGAGGAAACAAGAAAAAACTAACTTATTCTTCCACTTTTTTATATTCAAAAGTACCCACTTCAGGATTGGTTATAACACGTTTCTGACTGTCAAAAGAATTTATCGTAAACACAACTGGCAGAATAACAGAAACAATTGTCAATTGAGAATTGTCTTTAGATAATTTCCATTTTGCCTTGTGCGATTCCTCTCCAATAACACTTTCAAAATCGCCATTTTCTTTAAAAACCTGAAAAACCTGATCTGTTTTAAAACGTTTTTCAATGCTTTTTTCTTTTCCGTTTTTAGTCCATTTTACCAATTGCCATTTTCCAATAAGTTCTTTAGAAGTTTGCGCTGATGCAGATAAGCCAATTAAAAACAGAAATGCTAAGATTAATTTTTTCATTTTTAAATTTTTAAAGTTGAACTCTAATTTAATGACTTTTAATGATTTGAAAGAAAATTTTACGTTAAGTTGTTAAGCTGTTTTTTAATCAAAACAATTTGCCCTAAATGATAATAGCTATGTTCAATCATGGCTTCGATATTTCTTTTATAAGTTCCGTACTGGACGTTTACAAAACCTTCATCCAGTTTTTCGACTGGCATTTGTTCTACTAAAGATGCAAATTCTTCAGCATCATTCCAGAATCGAGTTAGAAAAGAAGTCCATTGTTCTTGAGAATGAATTGGCTGAAAATCAAAACTAAATTTGTCTTTTATGTCTAATGTTCCGCCTTTAAAAACCTGATTGATTCCGTTTATGTAGTAATGAATATGCTGCGCCAAAACCGCAATTGTATTTAAGTTTTGAACGGGACTAACTGCAATTTTCCAATCTAGATTTTCGAGCTGATCTTTAAAATTGGTGTTCGCAATCCAAGTTCCGTTTAAAATGACTTCTCTAAAACGATTGGCAATTTCTACTGTACTTTTCATATTCAATAATTTAGGAGTTTATATTTATGAGCTTATTCCTGCTGAATCCACTCGTATTTTCCGTTTTTTAGATAAATAATTCCGCCTCCACAGCTTTCTTCGGCATGAATAAAAATCCCATCATTTGGAAGTTTTATTTTATCTTCTTCTTTAATTTCTTCTTCGCCCATAATTTCACCGTCATCGTTTACATTGTTCCAGACAATTTCTCCTTTTGGTGTTTTCTCAAATATTCCGACCCAGTCAATTTCGTCAAATCCTTGACCTAAAACATTTTTTCCAAAACCGAAATAATCTGTTCTTTTGTTATTTCCAAAAGTTATTTTTAGACCACTTTTGTCACTTTTTGTACTTCTAATAATTTCTACGAGTTCGTTTTTTCCGTCTCCGTCTAAATCGCAACCTATTTGGTTGGGTTTATGTTTTTTAGAAATTACCAATGTATCAGCTTCCTCAATGTTAATTTCAGCATTAGTTTTCGGTTTTAATGCGACTTCTAAAATATCTTTTTGAGTAGTTGAGGGTGTTTCGGTTTTAGTTTCATTTTTACATGAAATTGCAATTAGGGACAAAAGCAATAAAGTTTGGATTTTCATTATTTTATTATTTTGGCTTTGAAAAATTCAAGGCTAATATAAAAAAATACGTACAGAATCTAAAGAGTTTTTAGTAGTTCTTAAATAACGCAATGAATTTTAAATGTATTGTAGCCACCAATATTTATGTTCCGATTTATATTTTCCAAACCATCGGCAAGGTTTATAAAGTAGGACAACAACAAAAATCCAAATTAGATAAATTAACCAAAGAGATAAACCGCTTTCTATGCCTTTTGGCCTTCCAAAAGTTCCGGTTGCAAATTCAAATTGCGAAAAGTTGAAACCTTGAGCAAAAAGCATAAGAAGTGTTAGAAAATGAATAACATAAAAATGAACGACAAAATAAAATAAAGGTACTTTCCCGTAGACCAAAGACACTTTTTTGATTCTGGTTGTGAATTGTTCTGCAAATGCTAGAATCAAAAACATAATTCCTAAAGTTGCTAAACAAAATAGGAGAGAAGGAGGATATTTTGTCACATTAATAAATGACAAAAAAGTAAAAACGACATTTTTTTGTGTGGCCCATAAAGCTGGATCTCCATAAATATTTACAAAACGAATTATGATAAATAAGACTAATGCGGTTAAACCAATTTTTGTAAATAGTTGTTTTCTTTTCTCTTCAGTCCATTCAAAGAATTTACCAGTTGCAAAACCAACAAGCATAATTCCAAGCCACGGAATCGGCGGATAGCCCATTATAAAAGCGCTTCCTGAAAACGGAAATACTATTGGACTAAATAGCGGTGCTAAGGCAGTTTTTAAAATCGAATTTTCTGCAAATGGAATAAGCGGTGTGAGATTGTGAAAAAAGAGTATAAGAAGTCCAATAATTCCTAATGTCTGTGAACGGATTTTCAGTAATGCACTTAAAATGATAAAACCAAAACCTATTGTTGCAATCACTTCAAACAAAAGAGAATGAAAGCCAATATCGAAGAATAAACCAAAATTGACAATTGTAAATTCAAGGACAACTAACCAAATTCCTCTTTTGAGTAAAAACTTTCTGGTTTCAGAAACATTATTTTTGTTTTGAAGCGAAAGATAAACCGAAGTTCCGGCCAGAAAAACAAAAGTAGGCGCGCATAAATGAGTTATAAAACGCGTAAAAAACAGTAAAGGTGAAGTAGTTGTTAAATCGGTTGGACTTTGCGTAATAGAATCAACATGCATCAAATCTCGAACATGATCAAGCGCCATAATAATCATTACAATTCCGCGGACAATGTCGATTGATGGCTGTCGTTTCATGGTTTTGATTTTTAAATACTTAAGAGTAAATCTAATGAATTATTTTTTAAGTATTTAAGCAATATTAGTAATTGTAAATGAATTGCCTCCAGCTTTAGCTGGAGGTATATTTGATAAAAGTAAAAAAGGCTTTAGCCAAAAAAAGATTTGGCTAAAGCCCTATGAGAAAGACTTTATTATTAACCTCCAGCTAAAGCTGGAGGCAATTGAAAAATATATTTATTTAGATTTTCTAATCTTGACCTGATATACAATTTCCCAAAAAATAATAGAAAGAACCGCATTAGCAAAAATGGCCGTTTTAACCTGATACGGATCATAATCTACAAGCAGATGCAAATTGGTAAACTGCAGAGCCAGAAACATAGCCAAAGCCGCAATTCCGACAGCACAAAGTACATTAAGCAAGGGTTTCCATTTTAGAGCTGTAAAAGCATAAATAAGATTCAGGATACCAAAGCCAACTCCAAGAGTTACAAAACCATCACCTTTAAATTTTTCATTTAATTCAAGAAAAAAATGGGTAGAAGTAAGATATAAAAAGAAAAGAATAGAGTAGATCAGGATTCGAACTTGAGGTTTCATTTTGATGTTTTTAATGATAATATTTTTTATACGAAGATAATACTAAATGTTGAATGCATTGTGAAACCCTAGAACTTCATAAATTATCAAGCTCGATTTTAAATTTTTCGATTTGCCTTCTGTGACGCAAAATATGCACAATAGCATGCTCCATAATTTGTTCTATATCATAAACTTGTCCCCAAGAAGTTACTATTTTTTTCGGATTGTCTAATTCTTCTAATTGGCTGTCGCTAAAATTTTTAAGCACATTTTCTGTGAAAACAAAAAAAGCAGTTAGATCATTTTGATAATCAGAAATAGTATTTCTGTAAACAAGATTAGGAACTTCATTTTGCTCTCCTAATAATTTTTGAACATACAAAGCGTAAGCATATCCAGAACGAACAACATGCGCAAGAATCGATTGAACAGATAGATTATTGATTGTTGTAGTAATTGCAGTAGCGTTAATGCAAGAGATTGTTTTACTTAAATCTAAAATTGCTCTTTCGTATTCATCAAGTAAAGCTCCGATGGCGCCTTGTCTGTATGTTTTAGTCATGTTTTGAACGTTTAACTAAGTTTCTCAGCTTTTTCATTTTTTGTTTATTCTAAAAGCGCTTCTACTTTAGTTTCCGATTTTTCTTTTAACGGACTATCTGGCTGCAGACTCCAAATAACTAGAAATCGACCTTTTGCTATATATTCTTCTGGATGTTCAGCTGTTGGCTCGCCAGCTTTTCCCCAAAGTAAACCTTGCAGGAATCTATCGCCTTTAAAAACATGATCAAATTCAAAATACATAATTGAACCACGATCTGCTTTGCTTTTAAAACTCTGAATCGCTTTACTTTTTACAGTTCCAACAATATTGCTGTACGTTTCAATATCATTATAAAAACTGCAGGCTTGTGGCGTAATACAAATATTGCCGTCGCTTACCATATAGCCGCCTTTTGGAATTTCTTTTGGTTTTAGTTTTAAATCGGCTAGGGTTTGGCTGAATGAATTTGTTGTGAATAGTAGGAATAGTGTAAATAAGGGAATTGTAAATTTCATTTATTTTAGGATTTGGGATTGCTAGTTATTGACTCTCGAGCAAACCTACTTTATCATGAATAAGAATGCTCTTGTTTTCTAAATCTCTTTTTAATTTTTTCCAGGTTTTATCTTTTAAACTGCTTGCGCGCACTAGTTGCGTTTCGCTTTCAGTTTTAATGTATAAGCATCTTGGTGAGCGATAAGGCTGAATAATAGTAATATCTTTGATTTGATTCAAATCGAATTCTATAAGTTTTGAATACCAAACAGGATTTTTTACTATCAATTTTTCATCAGTTAAAATAAAATAATTCATTTGATATGTAAAAAAAGCAAAAAGCAGAACAAAGCTAAATATAATCATCCAATATTTATTATTTCCTTGTAGAACGCATTGATAGATCATAAAACAAGTGAAAATAAAAAATCCGATAAGCATAATTCCAGAAGAAGTTAAAATATAATTTCCACTATAAATTTTTGGTTTGTTTTTATCCGTCATTTAACTGATTTTTTTGCTAAAAAAAGAACAAAATAAAAAGATATTTGGGCTTTTGCAAAATTTTATTGTGAGGAATTATTTTCCTTTTAGCAATTTTTATAAATATTCAATTCTTGTCAGTTTTATAATTCACTGGCTCTGGTACGCCACTCGTACCAGTTTTTTTATTTAGTGAATTTGATTTTACAATTCTAACTAACTTCTAAAAACATTAATCGTTTTTGATAAAATTAAATACAATTGAAATGCAGTTATAGATATCGTAATAAGTGTAAGATAAGCAGAAGGTTTAATAAGTTGATTATCTTCTATCTGTAATTGTTTGGCAATATTTACCCTTCTGTTGTTTAGGGTTTTTAAAAAATGCATTAGTATGATTGACCAGCTAAACATTAAAAGTACAAAAAGCGCAAAGCCATTTGGCATTTCTTCGATGTTTAGTAAAGTATAAATTTTGGTAAAAACTATTGTAATTACAAAATAGGCTAATGCGTATAAAAGTATTTTTTTTAACCCATTTTCAGGTTTTAGAAAATAAAAAATGGAGCAATTTAGTAGGACGATAAAAAGGGCAAGAAGAAGATATGACATTTTGTTTCTGGACTTAAAAAAAGCACAAAGTAAATCTCTGTGCTTTTGTAAAATTTATATTTCTAAGGAATTATTTTCCTTTTAGTAATTTTTCTAAATACTCTACTTTGTCTTTTTCAGCCTGAACCAAACGTTCGTAAAGTTCTACAACTTTGTCAAGTGGATTGAAAGTGCAATTGTTATTAATTCCTTGTGCACCACTAATAGAACTATGATCGTGGAAGTTATTAAAGAAATTAAAAACAGATTCTTCTGAAAAATTCTCAATTGCCTCAATTGTAACTCCAAGTGCTTTTGCAATTTCTGCCAATTTTTCTTTATCAACAGTTTCACTTGCTTCAATATTAGAAATAGTTTGCTGGCTTAAACCAATTGCAATTGCAAGCGCTTCTTGCTTCATACCTTTAAGCTCTCTGATTCGGCTGATGTTTCTGCCGATATGTTTTGGTTTTGATGTTGTGCTCATAATTTCAAAGGTATTTAATTTTTATCGAAACAAAAATATGTTTTTTCTTACAAAAATAAGTCATAAAGATTAACTTTCTTAAAGTTCCTAGCATGGATTTACAGTTTTTGATACAAAGTGAATGAATAAAATGAGTTTACCCTCTGTTGCTAGCGCGAGCGCCTCGCTCGTGCCCGCAAAGTTTTTATGTTGTAAATTTACTTGGCTATAGGGTTTTAAATAAGTTTTTCTGCACCAACTCCATAATAAATACTTTTAGGATTATTTGGAGATTCTTCAGCAAGATTATCAAGTTTAGTGCGTACATTAGATAATATTTCACTGTCAGTTATTCCTTCTGCTCTCAATTGTTCAAGCTCTCGACCTAAAGCTCCATATTTTGCGCCTGCTATCCTATGTTTTTCTGCTTTTTCAGAATAACCTAGAAAAGTTTGTAAACTAGTTAATAATGCAGCAGCTACACTCGCTAAACCGACAGTTATTTGTAACCATAATTCAGGTTGCTTTTGTAAGGTAGCAAAAACAGTTGTTCCTACGAGAGCAGAAAGTATGACGGCGGGAACACCAAGATGGAATTTTCTTTTGCCGTAATGTTCGGCAGAACCATAGTGCGCTAATTGTGTAACTTTTATTCGTTCGTACCAATCATCAAGCATTTGTTGGGGTGTAAGCATAATGTATGTTTTTTAATAATTATATAATTCTTAAAGTGGATACTAAAGTTTGCACTCAGTCAACTGAGTATATCGCTTGTGTCTACAAAATTTTTATGTTGTTGATATTAGATTATTATTTATTGAATAGATGATTTCATAAATTTCGTCAGGAATTCCCTGATGATAATTTCCACATAATTCGCATTTCTGCAGATTGCTACTTTTGTGTTCTTCTAAATAATCAAAATGAAGTTTTATTTTACTTTCATATAAATATTTGATATTTGCGGTTAATAAGGTTTTGTCTTTTTCTGGGATGTTTTCAGAAATAACTGATTTTATAAAATCATCGATAAAAAAGATCAAATTTTTTAGTTGTTTTAATTGATAAACATCACTCTCTAAATCTTCACCATTGTGATGTGATTTTACTACAACGTAAATTTTAAGATATTTATAAATCGCATCACTTCCAGTTTTTACTATTTCAATATCAATCTTTTCATTACCAACATTTTTTTTTGTCTTTTCAATATAATGGAATCTCTCGATATCATTTCGGATAATCTCTAATTGTTGTTTTAAATATGTTATAACTTTTGATTCAAATTCAGTTTCTTTTTGTTCTTTTAGCTGTTCTTGAATTAATGCATTTGCATCTATTTGAGTTTTAAGAGCATAATACACTAGAATTGAGCCTAATAGACTGGCGAAAGGTGCTGTAATTCCTCCAATTGTTCCTCCAATATTGTTAGTTTCAGCTTTTGTAAAGTCAATAAAGCTAGATATTTGTGTAAAAATTATAGGCGAAATTAGAATTAATATAATGCCAAATATCAAAATAAATTTTATGTTTTTCATTGAAGAATTAATTAAACTTGTTTGCTAAAATATAATTTTACTCCTATTAATTTTAAATATTGGATATTGATTTATTAACTTATTTATAAGCATAAATGTATCAAATACTGAAGATGAATTTTAATATCTAAAATTGAAGAACAAAAAAAATCCCGCATCAATTAAGAAACGGGATTTTTATAATATTTTAAGGAGATTAAAAACTTAATTTAAACTCTAGTTTACTTATTTCGTCTGGTTTTCCAGATTTAAACTTAATATCTTTAAGTTCATTAAGTGATGGGTCAATTACAATTTTTGGATTTTTACTTGTAATCCTTTTTAGCTTCACTATTTTTTTTATACGTTTCATTTTTTTTTCCTTTTAATTAAAAATCCATCAAAGTCTTTTGTATAATCAAATGGTTCGTCTATGATCTGCTCATTATCAATTATTCGGGCACCAAATATATCAAAAGTTTCTGATAATTCCTCAAGATTTAACATTATAGCTCTTTTGTAAGTATTTGTTCTTCTAACATCACTGCCTTTAAAGAACACTGCTATTTCTGGATTTGTCTTTGTAAATTCATATACAGTTTGGGCTACAGTTGCCAAAACAATCCTAATGTCTCCATTGTCATTTATAACTTGATCATCTATAATATACTTTTTTATTGATGGGGCGTATTTTAAGTTTCCAAAACCAAGATTATAGATAGAAGGATTTTTAGTTGGAGTGTAAGCAACCACTTTTCTAAAACTTCCTTTTATTCCAACACTTACAAAATTAAATATTGTGGATGATTCATCTTTCGTAAGGTCATATTTATAGTAATTCATTTAAATAAAAAATTTCTTACAAATATAATGAATTAAGATGACTTTTTTATTTGTGTGAAAAGCGAAGATTAACTTAATTATGTAAACCAATCTAAAATCTAAACTCAGAAATCTACAATAAAAAAATCCCGCCTCAATTAAGAAACGGGATCAAAGTGATATTCTTTTTTTTTCTATTGTTAAACCGCAGCAGCAACTTCTTCTGGTAACGGAATTTGATTTTTAAGTAAATCTTCAAATGTTTCAGCTTGGCGAATCAAGATTCCTTTTCCGTCTTTCCAAAGAACTTCGGCTGGTTTGTATCTTGAATTGTAGTTTGAAGACATTGAGAAACAATATGCTCCTGCATTTCTGAAAGATAAAATGTCTCCTTCAGTAATTTCCTGAATTCTGCGGTTGTTTGCAAAAGTATCTGTTTCGCAAATGTATCCTACAACTGAGTAAAAACGCTCTTTTCCTTTTGGGTTTGAGATATTTTCGATATGGTGTGAAGATCCGTACAACATTGGACGAATTAAGTGGTTGAAACCACTGTCAACTCCAGCGAAAACTGTAGATGTTGTTTGTTTTACTACGTTTACTTTTACTAAGAAATGACCTGCTTCACTTACCAAGAATTTTCCTGGTTCGAAAATCAAGGTTAAATCTCTTCCATATTCTGCACAGAAAGCATTGAATCTTTTAGATAATTTTTTACCTAATTCTTCGATGTCTGTTTCGATATCGTCTTTTTTGTAAGGCACTTTGAATCCGCTTCCGAAATCTAAGAATTGTAAATCTTTGAAATGTTTTGCGGTGTCAAACAGGATTTCAGCAGCATACAAGAATACTTCGATATCTAAAATATCAGATCCTGTGTGCATGTGAATTCCAACAATGCTCATTTTTGTATTCTCTACAATTCGCAAGATATGCGGAATCTGGTGAACAGAAATTCCGAATTTACTATCGATATGTCCAACAGAAATGTTAGCGTTTCCGCCCGCCATTACGTGTGGATTGATACGAATACATACCGGAATATGTGGATGTTTTGTTCCGAATTGTTCCAGAATAGATAAATTGTCGATATTGATTTGTACACCCATTGCGGCAACTTCTTCGATTTCTTCTAGAGAAACGCCGTTTGGTGTAAAGAAAATTCTTTCGGGTTCATAGCCAGCATGAAGTCCTAACTGAACTTCCTGAATTGATACAGTGTCTAAACCAGACCCCATGTTCTTTAATAACTGTAGAATCGCAACGTTTGACAATGCCTTCATGGCGTAATTAACTCTTAAGTTTTCTACCTTAGAGAAAGCTTTAGTTAATCTGTTGTACTGAGATTGGATTTTTTCAGCATCGTAAACATACAATGGACTTCCAAATTGGTCTGCTAACTGCAGTAAATCTTTTGCTTGCATTTTTAAATCATTTTGGGCAAAGTTATTACACTTTTATCTATCAGCAAATAATTTGTAGAAAAATAACAAATTATAACAAATTGTTTTATTTTAAACAAAAAGTTGCTGTTTTTGAAATTTTGTAACCTTTTTAAAGGTGCAAAGGTTCTGAGATGCTAAGATACTAAGTTTTTTTGGCTCGAATTCGCGAATTAACTTATTCTTAAATGCTGTTGAAATTGTTTTTTTCCACTGATTTGCTTCGCCTGTTCGCTATCGCTCAAGTCGTGGCGGAAAAAATAATCTGTGGCTAAAAAAAACAAAACCCCTGAATATTAAATTCAAGGGTTTGTTAGTAGTTATGTTGTTTATCGGAAAAGATTAATAAAATGCAAGGGAAAAAACTTAGAACCTTAGCATCTTAGTATCTCAGAACCTTAGATTTATAAACTCGGTAAATCTCCTTTTCCTTTAGTAGGCAAGTTTGTAGATCCCATAAGGAATAAATCTACTTCTCTTGCAGCTTCGCGACCTTCTGAAATAGCCCACACGATTAATGATTGTCCTCTTCTCATATCACCAGCAGTGAAAATGTGAGGCACGTTTGTCTGATAGTTGTGCGCTTTATAGTTGCTTCTCATATCAGTTTCGATTCCTAATTGCTCGCTTAATGTTTTCTCTGGACCTGTAAATCCAAGAGCCAATAAAGCTAAATCGCAAGGCCAGATTTTCTCAGAACCTTCTTTTTCGATTAATTCTGGGCGCTGACCTGGAGTCATTTTCCATTGTACTTCAACTGTTTTTAATCCAGTTAATTCGCCTTTATCGTTAGAAATGAATTCTTTTGTGTTGATCAACCAGTTTCTGTCGCAACCTTCTTCGTGAGAAGATGATGTTTTAAGTTGCAACGGCCAGAAAGGCCAAGGAGTTGACTCGCTTCTTCCAACTGGAGGTTTTGGTAAAATCTCAAAGTTAGTTACCGATTTAGCTCCGTGTCTGTTTGAAGTTCCAATACAGTCAGAACCAGTATCTCCACCACCAATAACGATTACATCTTTACCAGTTGCTTTTACTTGATCTGGAATTGATTCTCCGTATAAAACTTTAGTTTGCTGTGTCAAGAAATCCATTGCCTGAACAACGCCTTTGCTTTCGATTCCTTTAGTTGGCAAGCTTCTTCTTTCAGTTGCTCCTCCGCATAAAACGATAGAATCGAATTGGTTTAATTCTTCAACACTGAAGTTAACGCCAACGTTTACATTAGTTTTGAAAGTGATTCCTTCTGCTTCAAGAATTGCTACACGACGATCAATAATTCCTTTTTCTAATTTGAAATTTGGAATTCCGTAACGTAATAAACCTCCAATTGCGTTGTCTCTTTCAAAAACAGTAACGGTGTGACCTGCTCTGTTTAATTGCTGAGCCGCTGCAAGACCTGCAGGTCCTGAACCAATAACGGCAACTGTTTTACCAGTTCTTGTTTTTGGCGCTTGTGGTTTGATCCATCCTTCAGCAAAACCTCTTTCTACGATGCTTTTTTCGATGTTTTCGATAGAAACTGGATCTTTGATGATTCCTAATACACATGATTTCTCACATGGAGCAGGGCATAAGCGACCTGTAAATTCAGGAAAGTTATTAGTAGATTGTAAAATCTCTAATGCACTCTGCCATTCCTCCTGATGTACCATGTCGTTGAAGTCAGGAATTAAATTTCCTAACGGACAACCACTGTGGCAAAAAGGAATTCCACAGTCCATACATCTTGATCCTTGTTCTTTTAATTTATCTTTTGGTACCGGAATAGTAAATTCGTTGTAGTTTGAAACACGTTCTGCTACTGCTAAATTACTTTCATCGGCTCTGTTATATTCTTTAAATCCGCCTATTTTACCCATGACTTTTTAAATTAAATTCCAATTTCTTTAAATTCCAAATTCCAATCCTTCGACTTCGCTCAGGACGACATTGTCACTGTCATTGATATTGACATTGGAATTTGGAATTTTATTTTTTGAAATTGATTTTTATCCCGCTATTAATTCTTCTATTTTTTTCTCTTCTGCAATTCTTTGTAATGCTTTTTTGTAATCAGTTGGCATTACTTTTACGAAGTGCTGTTGTTGGTTTTCCCAGTCTGCTAAAATTCTTTTTGCTAATGGACTGCTTGTGTACAATGAATGATTTTTGATCAGTTTTCTTAGTTTCGTAAGATCTTCTTCTTCCATTGGGTCGAATGCAACCATTTCCATGTTACAAACTGTAGAATCGAATTTCTTATTTGGATCGTAAACATAAGCCACACCACCGCTCATACCAGCCGCGAAGTTTCTTCCTGTTTTTCCTAAAACTACTACTGTACCACCAGTCATGTACTCGCATCCGTGATCTCCAATTCCTTCAACAACTGCTGTTGCTCCAGAATTTCTCACACAGAAACGCTCTCCGGCCATTCCATTAATATAAGCCTCTCCGGTAATAGCTCCGTAAAGGGCAACGTTTCCAATAATGATATTGTCTTCAGGTTTGAAAGTAGCAGTAGGAGGTACTTTTACAATTAATTTTCCTCCAGAAAGACCTTTTCCTAAATAATCATTACAGTTTCCGTGAATTTTAAATGACAATCCGTTTGTTGCAAAAGCACCAAAACTTTGTCCAGCAGAACCTTCAAAATCAACTAAAATAGTGTCATCAGGTAATCCTTGTGCGCCGTAGATTTTTGAGATTTCGTTACTCAAAATCGCACCTACAGAACGGTCTGTATTTTTAATTTTAAAGGTTACTCTTGTTTTCTCTTTTCTATAGATAGACGGAATCGCTTCTTTGATGATGTCAAAATCCAATACATTTTCAAGTTGGTGATCTTGAGTTGTTGTATTATGATTTGGCTGCGTTTTTGCTTTTTCCGGTTTGTATAGAATTGATGACAAGTCTAAACCATTTGCTTTGTAATGTTTGATGGCTTTGTTCACATTTAATTTTTGTGATTGGCCTACCATTTCTTTTAACGTTCTGAAACCTAGCTGTGCCATGATTTCTCTTAACTCTTCAGCAATAAAATACATGAAGTTGATTACGTGCTCTGGAGTTCCTTTGAAATTTTTTCTCAATTCAGGATCCTGAGTAGCAATACCAACTGGGCAAGTATTTAAGTGACAAGCTCTCATCATGATACATCCAGAAGCTACAAGCGGTGCAGTTGCGAAACCGAATTCTTCAGCTCCTAATAAAGCAGCTATCGCCACGTCACGACCTGTTTTCAACTGTCCGTCACACTCAAGAACTACACGGCTTCTTAAATCGTTTAAGATCAAAGTCTGCTGAGCTTCAGCTAAACCAAGTTCCCACGGAATACCTGTGTGCTGTAAAGATGTTAATGGTGCAGCTCCCGTTCCTCCGTCGTAACCAGAAATTAAGATTACGTCAGCTTTTGCTTTGGCAACACCGGCAGCGATGGTTCCAACTCCAACTTCAGAAACTAATTTTACGTTAATACGAGCTTCACGGTTTGCATTTTTCAAATCGTAAATCAACTGAGATAAATCCTCAATTGAGTAAATATCGTGGTGAGGAGGAGGCGAAATCAAACCTACATAAGGCGTAGAGTTTCTAGTTTCAGCAATCCAAGGCACTACTTTTTCTCCAGGTAGCTGTCCACCTTCACCAGGTTTTGCTCCCTGAGCCATTTTGATTTGAATCTCTTTAGCGTTTGTCAAATAATTGATCGAAACACCAAAACGTCCTGACGCAACTTGTTTGATAGCACTATTTCTAGAATCTCCGTTAATTTCTTTCTGGAAACGTTTTGGGTCTTCTCCACCTTCTCCAGAGTTACTTTTTCCGCCAATTCTGTTCATTGCAATCGCTAAATTCTCGTGTGCTTCTCTAGAAATAGATCCGTAAGACATTGCACCCGTTTTGAATTTCTTTACAATTTCTGTCCAAGGCTCTACTTCATCAATAGAAATTGGATCTAAATTATTGAATTCAAATAAACCTCTAATGGTCATTAAGTTTGAGCTTTGCTCGTTAACGGCGTTTGAGTATTCTTTATAACTTTCTGGGCTGTTTAAACGAACCGCTTGTTGTAATTTAGAAATAGTGGTCGGGTTAAACATGTGTTTTTCACCACCACGTCTCCATCTGTAAATACCTCCAATTTCAAGAGAAAGCAAACTTGCCACTTTTGAATTTGGGAAAGCTTTTTGGAAACGTTTTTTAACCTCTTTCTCCACTTCCATTAAACCAATACCTTCAATTCTTGATGGAGTGTAAGGGAAGTATTTAGAGGTAAATGTTTTGTTTAAACCTAAAATCTCGAAAATCTGAGCAGCTCTGTACGAATGTAAAGTAGAGATACCAATTTTGTTCATGATTTTTACGATTCCTTTTGCAATCGCTTTGTTGTAGTTTACAACTGCATAATCCGCTTTTACTTTTGTAATAAAACCTTTTTCAACCTGATCGTGAATGATTTCGTTTACCATGTAAGGATTGATTGCACTTGCACCGTAACCGAACAATAAAGCAAAATGATGAGGTTCTCTTGGTTCTGCAGATTCGATGATGATTCCGAATTTAGAACGAACCTGTAAAATGTTTAAGGAGTGGTGAATGTAAGAACAAGCCAATAACATTGGAATTGGAGCTAATTCTTCACTTACACCTCTATCTGATAAGATAATGATGTTGCATCCTTCTTCAACTGCTTTAAAAGTTGCCTGAACACATTTTTCAAGAGCTCTTTCTAAACCGTTAACTCCTTTTTCTATTTTGTATAAAGTAGAAATAGTAGCCGATTTGAAATCTGGGTGATCTATATTTCTAATTTTATCCAAATCCTCATTAGAAACAACTGGATTTTGGATTTTTAATTTTTTGCATTGTTTAGATTCAATTTCGAAAATATTGAAATCTCCACCAATCGCTAAACTAATATCAGTAATGATTTCTTCACGAATACCATCCAACGGCGGGTTTGTAACCTGAGCAAACAATTGTTTGAAGTAATTGTACAACAACTGTGGCTGATCTGAAAGAACTGCCAAAGGTGTATCATTACCCATAGAACTAATGGCTTCAGCTCCGTCGCTACCCATTGGGTTAATGATTGTTTTTAAATCTTCAATAGTATAACCAAACAAACGCTGTCTTGTTAAGAAATCTAATTTTTCAACAGGAGTAGGGTTGTTTGTGTAAGGAACGCTAGCCAATGGCAATAAGTTTTCATCAACCCATTGTTTGTATGGACGTTTTGTAACGATCGCTTTTTTAACTTCTTCGTCTTCGATGATACGTCCTTCATTCATATCAACTAAGAACATTTTTCCAGGCTCCAAACGTCCGTGCTGAATTACATCTTCTGGATCAATGTCTAATACACCAATTTCAGATGACATAATTACGAATCCGCTTTTCGTTAATGTATAACGAGAAGGACGCAATCCGTTTCTGTCTAGTAAAGCGCCAATTACGTTACCATCTGTAAACGGAATAGAAGCAGGACCATCCCAAGGCTCCATGATACAAGCGTTGAACTCGTAGAATGCTTTTTTCTCCTCAGACATTGTCTGGTGTTTTTCCCAAGCTTCAGGAACAACCATCATCATTGCTTCTGGCAATGAACGACCTGTCATTAATAAAAGTTCAATTACCATATCCATAGAAGCAGAATCTGATTTTCCTTCTAAGATAATTGGGAATAGTTTTTTGATATCATCGCCAAAAACTTTGCTTTGCATAAGCTCTTCACGAGCACGCATACGGCTTACGTTTCCACGAAGTGTATTGATCTCACCATTATGACACATGTATCTAAACGGCTGAGCTAAGTCCCAAGATGGGAATGTATTTGTAGAGAAACGCTGGTGTACAAGTGCTAAACGAGTCACCAAGTCTGGATCTTTCAAATCTATATAATAACGGCTGATGTCTTCTGGCATCAATAGACCTTTATATATTATAGTAGTTGTCGATAAACTAGTAAAATAAAACATGTGGCTTTCAGAAGTTTTTGATCCTCTTACGGCATGTTCTGCAATTTTTCTAGCTGCAAAAAGTTTTGCATTAAATTCTTGTTCAGTTAAATCCTGTCCGTTTTTAGAAACGAAAACTTGTTTAACAGTTGGTTCTTTTTCTGCGGCAATTTCACCTAGATTTTCAACGTCAACGGGTACATCTCTCCAACCTAAAACTTTTAAGTTTTGGTCTTTGATTGTTGCTTCAAATGCATTGATACAAAAAGAAACTTGGTTTTTGCTTTTTGGTAAAAAAACCATTCCTACTGCATACTCACGCGCTTCTGGGATTTCAAAGTCACAAACTTTCTTAAAAAAATCATGAGGAATGTCGAATAAAATTCCGG
>Ga0308157_10001863_pt1 | contig 39054 bp, 57 predicted proteins | sample PhyBR1_FD_201035 | JGI IMG/M metagenome (GOLD analysis project Ga0308157, IMG submission 201035) | Phyllosphere microbial communities from UC Gill Tract Community Farm, Albany, California, United States - DLSLB.R1 | ecosystem: Host-associated > Plants > Phyllosphere > Unclassified | place: USA... | reverse complement strand
ATATTTTTTATTGATCATAGAAATCGTTTAATTTTAAATGAAGATAAAACTCCAATAGCAAAAACAAGCTTATTAAGAGAAAGAAAAGGACACTAATAATTAATAGTAACTGATCTATCTTAATTAGAATATTGGTAACCTAATTAGAAGGATAAATGAACTATCCTTCTAAAGAATCATAATAAAACATCTACTAATAGAACTACTATATTAAAAATAAAAATGAGTAAAATTGAAGAATACAAAGATGAGTTAGCTCGAATACAAGAGCTTTCCATCCTCGATACAATAGATCTAGTCGATCGAGCACATAACACAGATAAAGAGACGAAAGTTCGGGCGTGGTGATGCTTGTTGGCTTTATAAATCAGCTAACCAAACTTTAGCTATAGCAGCTCGTATAGAACAACTATTAACAGTTAAACAAACCTCAGATGTATCTACTTCAGAAGAGGAAGATAAACAAAAAGAAGCTGAAGCGGCCAAGATACTAGAACAAGTAAAACAAGAGTATTCAAAGCGTAAAGGAAGATCAGATGGGTCTACCTCAAAACAATAATAAAGCTTCATTTCCTGAGTTTTACCTTGTTTATGCCCATCAACAAGGATGGGAAGTTCCTGATTTTCATTTAAGAGTTTGTGAGTGGCTTGAAGATTTTGGTCACTTAGGTGTACTTATGCTTCCACGTGGACATCGGAAAATCTACTCTTCTTGATATATGGAATGCCTACTTATTTTATAAAGACCAAGAAGAGCTTGTATTACATCAAGGTGCTACTGATCCTGATGCATATAAATGTTCTAGAGGAACACAACAAGTATTAGAGAAACACGCTTTAACTTGGAATAGACAAAAGAAGAAAGGTGAGACACAGAAATGGTGGGTACAAGGTTCTTCAGATGTTCGTCATGGTTCATTACATGCTAGAGGTATTCTTTCTAACGTTACTGGAGCACGTGCAACTACTATAGAGAATGATGATGTAGAAGTACCTACTACTACTGAAACACCTGAAGCAAGAGAAAAACTAAGATACCGCCTATCTGAGCAAGTTCATATTCTTGTGCCGGGTGGAAGACGTTTATTTGTTGGTACACCTCATACACATGACTCTTTATATGCACAGTTAATTGAAGCCGGAGCAAATTATCTTATTCTTCGTATGTTTGAGAATGAAGCTAGATTTACTTCAGGAGAAACTATCGTTTCCACCACTTTTAAACCTATTTATATATTCAGCGGTATTAGTACTCATGCAAAGCTCTTAACTGAAGGGGCAGACTATATAATTAAGAAAGCTGGTGAATCTTTTGTTATTGAACTCACTGAAAAGCATAGTTTGCTTGATGTTTATTCAGAAGCATTATGGGCTGAACGTTTTACTTCAGATGTAATGGAAGCTAGACGAAAGGAATGTCAGACATTAGGAGAATGGGACTCTCAATATCAAATGCATAATAAGGCTATAGGAGATATTCGTTTAGATCCAGACAGACTTATACCTTATATAGAAGACATTACCTTTACCCAAGCTAATAAAGAAACATTAATGTTATTGGGTGATAAACGTATTGTTTCCGCTACTCTTCATTTTGATCCTTCATCCGGGAAGACTAAATCAGATGTATCAGCAATTGCTTTAGTACTAAGTGATGAAGCCGGTCGCTTGTACTGGCATCGTTCAATAGCTCTTATTGGTAATGTTTGTGAGACAGATAATAAAGGACAGATCATTGGTGGACAGGTTTGGCAGTTATGTGACCTCATAGAAGAGTTTAAGTTGCCTAGAATATGTATAGAGACTAACCGGAGTTGGTACTCATATACCTTCAGTACTTCTATCAGCACTTAAAGTTAGAGGGCTACATTGTGGTGTAACTGAGAAACACGTCTCTACTCCTAAGAACAAAAGAATCTTAGCAGCAATAGAAGCTCCTTTAATGAGTGGCTATCTATATGCTCACCAATCTGTACTAAAGAATAAAGAAGGGGGAGAGTCGCCCCAAGTTAAGCAGACGCGCCTATTTGATCCTTCTACTAATCAGAATGAAGACGATTATTTAGATAGTTTAGCTGGTGCAATTAGTACGGAGCCTATCAAAATAGGTCAAAACAACTTATATCCAGCTTATAACTCTAAAGAGGATTGGCGACCGTCAAATCAATACTTAGAAATGGAATTAGAGTTTGATTTATAGAACTACTGCGACCTAGGTTGTCGCTTGTGTCTTGATACTTAAAAAAACACTATATATAGTGTGTAGAAAAATAATGTGACTTAATTCACACTAAGACAACTTAAGACACTTTAGGACATACCCTATAGGTATGCCTATATGGCTCTGATTGCGATTATTTTGCGTTATACGCAATTAAGTGGTGTGGTTTCATATTTGCTATAGTAAATCGCTATATGGAGCTTACAATCAAAAATAAGAGCAATTATGACTTGACACTATCTTTTGTTATTGTTAGTATGCAAAATGTGAAGTTTATTTTTAAGTAGACGCAAAAAAGCCACAACTCTAGTAGCTGTAGCTAATTTGAAAAGCTTAGATAGACTAAGCAAATAGTATAAGGTGGATAAAAGTAGTCAATATGGAAAGCGAAGGTCAGAGTTTGCTAACCGACTTCTTAAATCTAGGTAGTTATTGTACAGCCGTTCGGAAAGTCGCACAACAAAAAAAGTGTAACAGAGGTTCAGTTGTTTGGTGAGTGACCAAGATATGAAGGGACTACATCCACTGTTTTTCAGTAATTTGACAAACAAAGGAGATAGTACCTATGTCAAGCACAGTAACGGCTTATCCATATAAGCTTCCAAAACCTAACACTTATGCAGCAGCCATCTTAGTTGAACTATTGATGGGTAAGAAAATCACAAATGCACAGATGATGGTACTTTTAGACTGTCCTCATGCTGGTTCTGTGATGAGTAAAATCCGGCAAAAATTTAACTGGTTGCCATATTTGCATCAAAGGTCTAAACCCACTCATTCAGGGATGGGTGATTTGACCTACGAGTATGAGTATTGGTTTGATGGAGCGGATATTATGATCTTGAAAGCTAATGATCCTCGGATTCAGAAGTTTATTGATCATCATACAAAGTCTAAATAAACCTAGCTTTAAAAGAGAGGTGTCCTACGGGATGCCTTTTTTATTACCCAATATAAAACAATAATAAATAAGGAATAATTATAAATGACTGTACAAAATACTATACCTATTCAGCACTTTACAGCTAATGGCATTACTACAGTATTTGCTTTTGACTTTGAAGTAGAAGGTAAGGATAACATCCATGTAAGTGTTAACCGGGTTAACTGTTGATCCGACCGCTTACAGCTTTAATGAAGCTACTCGATCTATTCAATTCACTACAGCGCCTATAGATGGATCAGACATCACAATTGAACGTGATACAACTGTAGAGCGAACTATCCAATACGAAACATATAACAACAGCTTTAGACCTTCTACTCTTAACTATGACTTTGATCGTATTTGGCGAGTGTTACAAGAGAAGGGGATTGATAGTGTTAAAACCCTTTCAGCCCTTATAGATCTTCTTGATCAACTATCAGCAGCAGATAGAGCTATTGTTCAACAATTAATTGATGAAACTAGACTCAATATTCAATCAGATACAGGCATTGTTGAGTTAATTGATCTAGAAGCTCAGAAACGCCAAGAACAAGATAAAGCCTACAATTTATTGAGTCAGATTGAAGCCGGGAAGCTTGGAGATGAGTTAAAGAATTACTTTAATACTGTTGTTGCTTCTCAAACTCCTCATATTTTTGATGGGGTTACATCTCAAATTGTTGTTGATACAACCCTTAATCAAACACAAGCACAAATTAATGCTAGTCAACTAATTCATAATAATAAATCAGTAATTTATGTTGAATCGATAGATGAGATGTTAGCTATTAATCCAAAACGTAATCGGACAAGTAGTTATTACTAAGTCTTATTATTCAGGTATTGGTTTAGGTGGTGGTGAATTTATTTATGATGCTAGTAAGGCTGCTATTAACAATGGTGTATTTATCCTAAATGGATGGGTACGCTCAATCAAAGATTCAAAACTATCAGTTCATGATGCTGGTGCAATAGGTGATGGAGTGACAAGTGATACAGAAGCAATTAATAAGTTAATGCAAGCTCTGTATGATTTAGGTCTTCACTCTAATGGACAACTTAACGAAGATTCTTTTGAAGTAAATTTTGAGGGTAACAAACGCTATTTTATTGACTCTCCAATTTTACATGCTCCAAACACTACGCTTAATGGTAATGGTTGTACGCTTTACGGTAATAATAAACTTAATAATGGTATCCATTCAGCTTATTGGGTAAATGGTATTTTAACTGATCTAACATCTAAACCATTAGAAACATCTATGCAGTTTAGAACTCATATAAAAGGTTTTCTATTTAAAAACTTTAAATATTCAATGAATCTTAAAGGAATGACATTTGGATGTTCAGTGGTTGATTGTTCAAGTCGTTATTGTATTCGCCATATTAACTCTATTGAACACTACTTCTTACATGTTATTCGTAATAAAGCTGAAGCTTGTACATTAGGTTATTACTTCTCAACATTTAGTGGCATGTTGCAATTTCAAACAGTCTCAGCCTCTAATTGTACGTTAGGTTTTCATTTTGCATCAGCAGCACAAGCAACTAAGATTAGCAATATTTCAGTCGAACATTGTACAGATGGTATTTTCATTGAAGGTTCAGGTAATACTGGCGGCATTGCAATTAAAAGTTCTTACTTTGAGGGTATAACAGGCAAGGCTATAGAGCTGCAAACTAATACATATGGTTCTTGCCGTGTTTCTGACTGCTTTATTAATATTTCAGGTACATTAGCTAAAGAATCAGGGAACTGTAAATTTATTATTGAAGATGATAATTGGCTTCAGGCTCATGGAATATTGATAGATGCATCCTCATCTACAACTTCTAGAAGTAGGATTATTCAAACACCTATACAGTTTAATGGTGGTTCTTCTGCACCTAACTCACCATTAGGAATCAATAATGATAAGAATAGTTTTAATGGTGGCTCATGCAGACTATGGGCATGTAATACACATGAACAGATGATTAATCAAAAAGATACTGTATCAGGAAATACCGTTGCCTTACATCGTCATTATTTCTCAGCAATTCCTTACCAGTACTATGGTAATCAAGGAACCCCACCAAGTAATATAATTCCATTTTGTTCACATGTTGCTTCAGGTTCATCCTCAGTAACTAATGTTGTTATAACTACATCTATTACACCAAACAGTTTTGCTACAGGTATATTTAACCTTGAGATTCAACATGACGGTTTAACTAAAACTACAAAAGTTTGTGGTACTTTTTACGGCACAGATCTTGTATTAGATATTATTAAGACGGGTGGGACCACTACTACTGGTGTTACTGGGACAATTGCTTCAATTAATGGAGTGTACGTTTTAACTATTAGTGGTTTAGTTGGCGATATGGCAAATTATAGATGTCGTGGATTTATTAAACTTATTTAAATTACTTAAAATAATATAGGAAAAACAAATGACTGTAGAACAGAATAATCCCATCGTTACCTATGTAGCAGATGGAGCAACAACAATATTTACTCTTACTTTTGATGTAGAGAGTAAAGACAATTTAAAAGTAACAGCGAACCGGATTAACCGTTTCTAAGAACGACTACAACTATAACAGTACTAATAACACAGTTAATTTTTATCATGCTGTACCTTCAGGAACAGAGATTGTAATTGAGAGAGCAACCACTTTAGAACGAGCTAATACTTATTCTACTTTTGGTGATGGATTTAGACCTGAATCTCTTAACTATGATTTTGACTCTATCTATAAGGTTCTTCAGGAAAAAGGTGTAGAAAAAGCTGAAGCATTAGCTTCATTGATAGATGTATTGGTAGGTCTAAGTGAAGCTGATCGTAACGTCTTACAAGCTGTCTATGATCAAACTGAAGCTGACATTAATACTGATAGTGGTGTACTAGCTCTTATTCAAGAAGAGCTATCTAAACGTGGAACAGAAGATCAAGCTTTAGACCTTTTAGATAAGCTACGTGATGGCTATGTATTAGAGGATCTAAAGCTCTATGTAGACAATATTCTAGCTATTCAAAACCCTAACCTTTTAACTGGTATCACTTCGCGTCTGATTGTTGATCATGAGACAGGGGAAACTGTTAAAGACTTTAGAGATAAAGCAATAACTATTGTTGAAACTGAAATAGATTTAAATAATCTTGATACTTGGGAAGGACGTTCAGTATATGTCAAAGATACTGGCTTATTTGTGTATAAAGATGGTTTTAAATATCAATATGATAAGTACTCCGCTCCTAGTCTTTACGCTAAGGATATAAAGACAGATGGTACGGATCAACTTACCAAACTAAACTTCTATGCACAGCAAGCTGTTGCTCAAAAGATTAAGCTTGTTCTACCAGCAGGTACTATAACGTTAGGAGATGAATTTATTCCTCCTAACGGTTTAGTAATGGTTGGTATTAATGAAACAGCTAGTGGTGGCAATTCATTAAATCTTTCAGGAACAATTTTAAAATGGAAATCTGGTATTAATGGCACAAATAAAGCAGTTATCAGATGTTCTACAGCAGCAATTGGAAATACTCCAATAAATGCAATTTCTGGTGTTAAATTAAAGGGGATTGCAATTGATGCAACAGGTTGTGATTATGGTCTGTATGCTCGTTATTTTACTAATGAATCATCTGCGGATGAAATTATAGTTGCCAATGCTAATAAATGTAATATTGCAGGTTATCAGCTTTGGTTTTCTTACTTTGGGAAGTTAATTTCAATTGGCTCTAAGAACGTTGGTATAGCATTTGGTTATGCACTAAGTGGTGAAACAGGTGATCTTGCTGTAAACGGAATTGATTTTTCCTATTTACGTGCACATTCAAGTGGGCAATTAGGGACATATAATAAAATATCTGGGAAATACAATGGAGCAGGAATCATTGTAAATACTCAAGGTTGTAATTATGGCAATGTTCAATCTGAATTGAATGGGGGTATTGGTATTATTGAATTATCTAGTAGCAGACTAAACAATTGGTCTAACATCTATTTAGAAGCAAATGCACAAACAGATACGACAACAACTTTAAAACCATCTATGTATATTTACTCTGTAAGTGGCGTTCGTCATGTCCGAATTAATAATATAACCCTTGCTTACAACCAACAAATTGTTAACGATGCAGGTGGATCAGTATATATTGATAATGCTCAAAAAGTGGGCGGTTCATTTACAGCCCTTTCAGGCTCTGGTGGTGGTTTTAAAATTACGGGGCAAGCTTATCCTATTGCTGCTGATCTATCAGTTACCGATTATCAAACTTTAATTAAGCATAGAGTAATCAAGTTGCTAGAATTAAAGAATCTCAATCTGCGCTATACATCACAATTACCAGTAACATACTTTCAAACAAACTCTGCAATAGGCTATCCATTTATAGTATTGGTATCACGTAATTCATACTCTGGTGGTGGATCAGTAAGTATTAATATTGATGGAACAACGCCAGTAACGATTGATTTATCAAATGGAATTAGTGCTGGTCAAGTTATTACTACAAGGCGCCCGGGTTTAACCAAAGGATTACATACAATAGCTGAAACATCGGGATGTCCATCTGACTTCTATTGTGATGTATATGTTTGTTATGGATTAACTGATGGCGGTGATATTACAGAACAAATAGATTTTTAATATAAAAGAAGAAAAATGAAACAGGAAGACTATTTATTAAGTTGCTTCCTATTTTGCATAGGCTTAGTCATCTATTTGGCTAAGTCTCTTACTACTGACAATCAAGACAAATGGCATGTAATCATAGCTAAAGCGGTATTAAACCGGTTTTACCTCTTTATTTGCTGGAGTAATTTTAATTTGGTTTGAGAGTGTACCGACTTTAGGAATCATTGCATTAGCAGCGATTCTTGGAACTCTTGGAACAGAAGTAGTATTAAAAATAGTGAAACAACAACTCATTAAAAACATAGAACAATTAAAGAAAGGAAAGGGCAATGAATAATTTCAAATTAAGTAAGCGCTCCATTGAAAGATTAAAGGGTGTACATCCTGATTTAGTAAAAGTAGTTGAGAAGGCTATTACACTCAGTACTGTTGATTTTACAGTGATTGAACGGACTCAGAACTAAGGAAACTCAAGCTAAATATGTGAAACAGGGGAAGTCTCAAACGATGAACTCTAAGCACATTACAGGACATGCTGTAGATCTCGGTGCTTGGGTAAATGGCTCTGTAGACTGGGATCTTCAACATTACTTTAAGATTGCTGAAGCTGTGCGTTTAGCTGCTAAAGAACTCAAGATTAATATCATTTGGGGTGGTGCATGGGGAAAATATTTAAACCACTATGTAACTACAAATGATGCTTATCAAGCTTACATTGCTGACAGAAAGAAGGCTGGAAAGAAGCCTTTCATCGATGCTGTACATTTTGAATTGGATAAGGAATAATCAATACTTAGCTTTTATGCTGTGTCTGAAACTTTAGAACCCCTAGTAACTACTTTGTTGCTAGGGGTCTTTTTATCTATTCTGAAAGTACTAGAACTACAACTCGTTAGAAAATAGATCGGACTTTTTATATGTTGCAACAGGAGTAAAGTTCTTTTGCCCCGGTAGCAGTACAGCTTCTATGATATATGTGATTTCATCATCAGGACGTTGGATAGATAAATCTTCCTTTGTCTGAGCTTCACTAACTACTTCTGAGTAATCACACTCAGTTTCTGGTTCATACAATAATTTGTTACCATCAACTCGAAAGTTTAAAGGATCTTTTTGAAAGCTAAGATTCTCATCTTCACCTACTGCAAAATATAGATTCATACTCTACTGCTACGTTATTAGGTTCTTCTATCAATAGCATGTATAAAAGTTTATGCAATGGGAGAATCATTAAATTTCTTCTCTTTCAAAATAAACTTCTCAAGTTAAGTAAAATTTAAAAGTACTGAAAGTAAAAAGAAGAAATTATTGGCATAAAGTTACACATTTCAGCACTTCTTTAAAAATCACTTTAATCATGCTTTTTTAATCAATATCAAATCAATTACAAACTATTGTTATATAAAAATTATTTTGATTTGAGTTCGCATAACGTGCATTATGTTAAATTTAGTAAATCTTAACAATCCTCTTTCTTAACTTCTGTCTGCACATTCAAACTTTAACTAGATTATTTCTACATCAAATCACATCTATACGATAGAAAATTAAAATAAATAGATTTTCTATCGTATAATTCCTTTACAATTACATTTCTATCGAATAGAATTATTTCATACAACGTATAGAGTACTGATTATGAGTAATGTTATTGCTGTTCTAACTGGTAAAAATTTAAATGCAGTAAAAGAAGATGGTGGTTCAGGTCATTGGATTGCTAAAAGCGAACGTATTAAAAGTGCTGACTATGTATTATTAGTGAGAAATCACAGAGAAACTTGGTCTGATAAAGAAAGTGCTGAACATGGTCAAGCATTTATGATTGGGAAAATATCAGGTTGTATTCCAAGTGATAAACATGATGGTCGTAAATTGATTCAAATATCTGAGTATAGTTTATTACCAGATACAGAAAACTTTAAAAAGGCATGGTCTAAATTAACTAAGGGTCAACGTTATCCTGTTGCTTATTTAAATGATAATGACTTATTAACTGAAATTAATTTAGATGTTAATAAATTAGAATGGATCAAGTTTGAGCCAAATAATAAAACCTCTGTATCTGATTTTAAGATTGATGAAACTAAAGATCTTTCAACCATTATATCGGAAGCAAAAGAGATGATTGCTCATGCTGCTGGAGTTGAAACTGATAAGGTTGATATTCAAATTAAGTTTTAATTATTTAGGCACAACAAATATTTGTTGTGCCTAATTGCTTCTGTATTAGCGTATACGGCATACTTTATTTAAATCTTTTAATTTATGCCAATATGAAAAGAACTCTTGTAGCGTTAATTGTAGCCCCTCTACTGCTTGTTGGATGCGTTACCCCTGTTGCTAAATATGAACAATGGGGACGTATGACTAACGAGCTTGAAACATGTAAGAAATGGGGCTATGTGGACAGCAAAACTTACGCTAAAGGTAAGATGCTACTTAGAAATAAACAATCAGTATACAGTGTTGATCAAGCTAAGCTCGATGCAGCATATCAAGCAGCTTTGCTTAAACCGCCTACTTCAGAACGCTGTGACGAGATCGTAGGGTTGATTGAAGTTGATTACGACATGATGTTAAGAACACCAGCTCCTTCTGTATCAGCTCCTCAACCAATCAAAACTGTGTCTACAACGAGCTGTGGGAAGATTGGTGGTATTGTTACGTGTAACACATATTAAGTTTTAGAAATGAATAAGGGGCAATGTGTTTAGCATTGCCCCTTTCTTTTGATCTTATTTGAGTTATTTATTTAACGTATCACGGTAATCTTTAACACGGTCATCATCTTCTTTGAGCAGTCCACTACAAGCTTCTTTCAGAGCTGCTAATTTGAGTCCTTGTCGATGATCTTTCAATGGGAATCCAAGTTTTGTGAATGCTCCACTCACATCATCCTCTTTATAGCCTACCCCCTCAAGTAACGTTTTAACTAAAGTTGTTGGAATTACCTTATCGTCATCTTTTACAACTTTACAGTCGTTAAGTAAGCTCTCATATTTAGGAATAACCTTATCTAAAGCAACTGCAAGTTTAATTTCTTTATCAAGGGTTTCATTACCTGCAAGCTCAATCATCAGTTTTTGCATTTCATCATATAGCTCTTGGCTCGTTAACGAAGCCATAGCCAAGATACCTACCCAGCCTTTGTACTTCTCTTCGTCTACTTGTTTTGGACGTTTTGTTTCGAGCTGTTTAATTAAACCTTCCGCTTTTCCACTAGCATGAACTTCAGAAAGAAGGTAACGAGAACGGGTAACTTCTGGTGAAAAAGGATCTAGTTTTTCCTTTTTAGGGGTAGCATCTTTTTCAAAAATGTTCTCTAAGCTTGCAATGCTCAAGTCGGTATGGCTGTAGCTTCGATCATCTGTATGAACAATGAGTTTATTGCCGGGCTTAATTTTTTTTTCAGTATCTTCATCAAGTAATGTATTACGTGGTGTATCAGTATATGTCACAGCAAGTGTAATATATGGGTTTTCTGCTTGCATTTCCTTAATTGCTTTGCTGATAGTAGTTGGTGTTTGGCTACTTGCAAAACTAAGACTTCCTAAAACATTTGCTACGTCCTTTGCAAGGTCAATACTTGCCACTTTAACATCTATATCATGGCGTGACCACTTAGCAACTGATGAAGCTGCTGCTGACATAATCAAGCTGTTTTTAATCCGGGTATCTTCAATTTTTGGTAAGTAATCCTCAAGGATTTCTTCAGCGTTTTTAAAGTAGTCTCCCATGTATTCTTTAGCTTTAAGGGCGTCCGTATCTTCTGCTTGTTGGTTAATCCCTGCTACTACAACTGAGTTTGTTGTTCCTTCTACTTCAGAATCTTCATTAATGTTGCTGTCTGCTCCGTATTGCTCAATAAAGGCTTTCATGTCTGCTGTTCGGTATTCTTCAGGCACTTTCTTTAACGCTTCGTATTGTGCTGCTGCTTCAAGTTGTTCGTTTTGAGATGTAGTCATTTCGTTTTCCTTATATGGATAGATTTTTAAATTGTTATCGTTGCGCTTCGATGAAATGAACTATAATTATTTTTGATCGCATACACAATCATTTTTATATAAATACGTTTAAATAACTTAAAAATACTATGTTTTTGTCAGTATGATTGCTAAAATAGTGATACCACTAATTGCATAGGATTTGATATGGAAGATGAATACGTAATAAACAGAACAAGGATAACCGCTTATTTTTTATATAGAATTAGAAAGGTTATGAAGTTAAGCATTAGAAAGGCTGTTGATCTTTATGGCACAACATACACTTATTATTATCAAGTTGAACATTTCGACAGCCAACTTACATTACTAAAGCTGTTTTATGTGCTCGATATGTTCAAGATTAATTTGGCAGATTTTGGGAAAGTCGTAGAAATAGTTGAGAAAGCTCTTCATACAAGTGACAAAATGAATGAGACTGATGAAGAGTCTTATCTTCCCCTGCATTTATCTGTTTTAGACGTACAGGATGTAGGTGATATGGATGAGTATTTAGGCTTTAAAGCAGTAGCAGAAGTTGATGAACTTATTTACAACATGATTAAAGATAGTGAAACCTATAAAGCCCTGAAGAAATAACAGGGCTTTCAGTTATTTTGCTGGACGTTTATTTAATCTTATTTAACTCATTAGCAAGAACTTCTTTGAACTCATCAGCTCCAAGTATGCTCTTTGCTTTTGCAAGTAATTGAACCCGGATAAAGTCATTTAAAGACTCAGCTAAGTTCTCTTTTTCAAAAGCTTCTTCTATTGCAATTAACTCTTCAAAATACAAAGGAATTGTTAAATTTGTTCCATGAGCCTTACGCTGACGTTTACGTGTAGGAAGGTCATTCTTTTCGAGTTTAATAACAGTTCCATTACGTGTAACACGTGTAAGTGGATCATTAACAACTGTTGGTTCTTGAGACTTAGCTTCAACTGATAGAGCAGCAACTGTACCTGTACCAGCTCCACTCACAAAAGCTTCTTCTGAGGTAGCTACATCATCATCAAATGAGACAGCAAGAGGTTTTTTAGCCATTATAGAATCTCCACCAAGAACTCATTTAATTCATCTTTTGCTTTACTGCTGCCCATTTCAAGAACAGACAAGCCTTCAATCATTGCATCACGAAATTGCTTACGATCACGGATAACAGTGTTTAATGTTTTAACTGCTTTGACTGTATTTAGAAGTTCTTGAGCAACTTCAACTTCTGTTGAGCGTGTATTAGCTGGTGCTTTATTGATAACAACAAATGTCTCAAGACCAGCATTCATTTGCTTAGCTGCACTAGCAAGTTTTACAACGAAAGGAAGTACTTCAATATCTGTTTGACTTGGCTGTGTTGGAACAATCAATTTATTAGCGGCTAATAAAGCGCTACGAAATTCAGTGCTGTCACGCCCTGCTACATCAAGAACAACATAATCATAATTATTCTTGAGATTGATTAATTCAGCTTTGAGGTTGTCTTTTAAATGAACTGTATCAATAGCATCATTTTCTCTTCTACTGCTCCATTTCATTGATGACTGTTGATCATCACCATCAACTAAAACAGTCTTCCCTTTCTTGCTTAGAGCTACAGCAAGGTTAGTAGCAAGTGTTGTCTTACCTACTCCCCCTTTTTGATTTGCAACTACATAGATAGTCATGGTTTTGAGTCTTTATAAGTTAGTATCAATAGAACTATTGTAGCATCTATATAAGCATTTACCAGTAGATTGCAGTACAATTAAGTAACAGTATGAAATTGAGGGGGGAATATGAGAAATAGGGCTGAGCTGATTACTACTTTTATTATTGGTTACTTAATTCTTTTATCAATCTGTATTTTACTATATTTCATATTTACAAATTTGGTAGATTTGAAGTTCTTTAGTGACAAGTTTGACCAAGCTACAATTATTACTAATTTACTTATTTGGTCTGCTACTTTATACGCACCTGTTGTCGCTTATTTGGTTTTAGATAGTTGGCGAGAACAAGCTAATAAGCAAATGCTATCGAATGAAGCAAAGGAGTTATGGAAGAAGTTTGTTGATATTGATAAAGACAGTCATGATATTTATTTTCACTATAAAAAGATACAAGAAACGGCAGAGTATTTAGAATTAGGTACAACTGAATATTTCAAAGAAATCAAAAAGCTTCAAAAGAAAATTGATGATAGTTTAGTTGATTTTCATTATTTTAAAGAATTAAGTAATAATACAGATGATATTTCTACTCTTTATCTTGAATTGTATGATTATAATAGGGACTATAAGTCTCATACTGAAAGATTTAAAAAAGGTAAAGCTTCTGAATTCTATGATAACGATTATACATATCGAGATGTTATTGAAAGTGCCAACCTAAATATAAGAGTTTATTTGTCAAAATATATCCATGTATAGAATTTTTAAATTAGGTTTTAAATGAAAGAATTTATTAAAAGACTATATAGAAATGTGCAAAAATTTTCCAAACATCATCTTCTCATTTTTGCGTTCGGAATGCTGGGGCTTCTTGTCTTAGCAGGCACAATAATTATCAACTTCTTCTGGGGGGGTAGTCCATACCTCCAGCTCGCTACAAATGCTACAGATAATAAAGATTACATGACTTTGTATATAGCAATGTTAAGTGTCTTAGCAACATTATTTGGAAGTTTTGTTGTCATCTATGCATACGGGGCGTGGAAAGAACAACATAATAAAGTTATACATAGCGAACGAACGATGGAGTTAATTAATCACCTTAAAAACTTTAATTTGGTGTTGACTCAAGCTTATATTCCTATCGGGCAGGCTATTAAGTTTAGTCAAAAAGATATCAATGAATATCCAAACAAGCATCTGTTAGTCAAAGAACAATTAGATAAATTTGTTTCAACCTTTAACCTTATCATTGATAATAGTAAAAATTGCTATTGGGAAAGCAGTTATTATGTTGTATATGCAAAATCTCAAACTAGTAAAGAAGTATTTAAGAAAATAATTAATATTCATAATACAATACAAGATTATAAAGAAGAATTTAGGTTATTAGATCTAAAGTTTGATTATGAACAATCTAAAGAAGCATATGATAAACTTGCTTTATTTGATATATATTTTCATGAAATAGTAGGTAAAATAACAATGGAAATATTACCTGATTTATATAATAGCCTTAATGCTATTCATGATTAGTTTTTAATTAAAGAGGCTTTTAATGAACGGAACTTATAAATATATTTTGTTATATATATTTTCATATATTATTTTGCTTATTTTTTATGGGATACTTCAAAACATTGTTATCTGTACGGATATGAAAGGATTTGAATGTAATTATAGTGAGACTAAGATAATTGCATTTTTAACTGTATCTGCTTATATTCTAACACCTATTGTTGCAATATTTGGTTTTCAAAATTGGAAAGAACAATATAAATACCAAAAGCAAAAAGATAGATTTGCTAAGCTTTTTGAAGCTACTCTAAAATTAAATAGTGAAATTATAATTTTAAGATCTAGAGATATTACAGTTAGAACTATAAATAATAATGAACCTTCAATTGACTATGAAAGTGAAGTATTAGATAAAAAATATGAAGAATATTTAGACCAAATTGCTAAACTTGAAAGAATATATGAGGATTGTCTTATTCATCTTTCAATTCTTGAATTCAGTTTAGATAGAAGAATGAATGGGTTAAGGAAGGTAATTAATAGTAACCAGAAAATATATGACGAATGTAGGGAGAATTTCTATAGATACTTAAAGACGTTTGAGAATAGAAGCCAAACACATTTGTTAAGAGATATCTATAAAAGTAAAATTTCAAGCAGACAAGAAATGAAAAATATACTTCAACTACAATTATCAAATAACCCAGACGCAGATGAAATATATAACAATTCAGTGACTCATAAGGTCATAAAGGTTTCTGAAAGAATAAAGAAATATATTAATAAAGTTGAAAAATTTTATTAAAATTAAACCCCTATCCATTGCAGATAGGGGTATATTAGATTATGTGAGAATTGCTCGACCACATAAAAGACGAAGAATAACTATTTTAAGGAGGGTTGTTGTATTGCCATTATCTAGCTTTACACCAACAAAATTTAGAGTGAGTATAAAAGCTAGAATTGAATAGAGTGTAGTTAAAAGTGCAATCATTTTCTTATCCTCTAAATTTAAAATAATCATCTAAATCTTCTTTATAATTGTCATCAACTAAATAAACACTAAAATCTTCATCTTCTGTGAATGCTAAGAAGTTTTTAGCCATTTCACTATCTGCATTTACTTTAGTTAAAAGTCCGTGATTTGAACTCTTGTTTAATCTCTTCTAAGTAGAAATAAAGGTCATTATCAGTCTCAGCTTCTAATACTGATCTTCCTTTGAATTGTCCTGTTAATAGAATGTTTTCTTTAACGAGTTCTTTATATTCTTTCTTTGTTAGCTTAGTCATGATTAACTCTCCAAGTCTTCAGCATTAATTTTAATTTTCATTTGTCTTGCCATAGCAGCAAGCCCTTTATATGTGATTCTAATTTGTGGCGCATGTGTTGTTGCTTTAACTTTTAAGTAACCATTCACAAGATAGGTATTTGAAGCTGATACTCGATTGTAACGGTCAATGTAGATCCAGCCTTTAGCTACCATCCACTCTTTCATATCCTTTTGTTTCATACCTCCTAAGAACTTGTAAGCGTCTTGAAAGCACATAGAACCCTTTTTACCAGCTAGTAGTTCATAAGCATCTACTGTTGGTTGTTGGTGCTCGATTACTTGCTGTTGTTGGGCTACTTGTAAAGCTAACTGTTCTTTCTGCTCTTCTAATTGAGCTGCTAGAAGTAATGCTTGACTAAATCTAGTTGGTAATTGGAAGTGTTGTTTAGCTTGGCTCTCTAGCTCAATCCAACGATCAACTAACTTAGCTGTGAATTGAGGTGAGAGCTGAGCTACTACAATTGTTGAATCACGTTTACCTTGTTCACCTTCAAACACATATACAGTTTGAGTATATTGACGGTTATTTACGGTGGATAGCATCTCCTTCGTTGCAGGAGATGCTATTACTTCCGATGCTATTAGTCTTTCAATAGAGGTTTTAACATTATCATGACGAGCTTGAACTAAATCAGCTATTTCTTGACTAGTCATTGAAGCAATTTGATTATTTGTGTTGTTAATTGCTACGGCATTATCCGTATTAATATTTAAATTAGACATTATGTTTCCTTTATAAGGATATTTTATTTTTTGCCATTAATTAGGCTATATTTTAAATTGATTGCTAATATATTTCATAGGGTATTAGCTCCCTTTTATTTTTATTATGCAGCTATTATAATTTAATTTATTTGTCATTGCAAATTTGTATAAAGTTATTATAAAGAAGTTTTAAATAGACTGCAAACTTATAACATTTTAACGATTCTTCAGGGGATATTAACTATTTAAAACCTAATCTTTTTAAATCATCGTACCATTTAAGAATATTATTCGGATCGCTTAGTAATTTAATTACTCTTTGTTCTAAATTCTCGTAACTCTCCCCTACTTCTGCTTCACGACTTGAAAATTGATCATCATAAGCAAGTTTATTTGCGAATAATAAAATCTGTTTATCAGTCATTCTAGGGAACATATCAATAGTTGCAGACTCTTTAAGAAGTTTTGGTTCTTTCTTTTGATCCTTTAACTTAAACTTGAACTCAAACCCTGTGATCACTCTGCCTGTTTTATGCTGATCGTATTCAGCATTAATATCTGTATATTCATTGATCTGTTTGATAGCTGGCTCTAGTACTCGGCTCTTAAAATTATTCATTGCCGAGTACTCAGACTCTTCTAATCCTAGCTTGTATCGGAAATCTGTAATATCTAGAACTGGTGTTTTACCCACTTCTCGCCAAGCAATGAGAATCTCATATAGACGAATAGCATACTTACTGGTGAGTTGAGCAACCTGTTTTAATTGATAACTAGTGAAGTGCTTCTCAAGCTTCGTAATTAAAGGAACAACAGCCGGAGTAAAGGTAACTTCAAGTACGGCTAAATCATCAACGTACTTTATGCTACTAACCCATCGTGAACGGACAATACCAACCTTACCTGTATTTTTATGTTCTTCTTTAAAAGAGAATTGACGTTCAAATAAATTACTAGCTGCTTCTTTGAGTGCTTTATATGCAGCATGTCTATCTACGTTAAAACGATACATATAGTCACCAGCATGAATTTCTAGTTTACTATCTGCTGTAATTCCTTGACCTGTTTCCCTAGCTCTTATAATTGCTAAGAGAATAAGACGCTGTTCAGTTACTTCTAGGTTATAACTTGCGTTGATTAAGGCATTATCTTTGACAACTAGATCGTTTTTCATTCTTTTTTAAATACCAAAGGATAAAGGTACATCGTCCAACAATGTACTGTTATAACTTTAGTAAGTCAACTCAACTATGTGGTGACTAAATGTAGCGATATGGAGACTAAACGTAGCTATATAGGTGACTAGGTGTATCGGTGTTGGTGACTATCTGTAACTTTATTGGTGACTATCTGTATCTATATCTCCTCTGAAAAGTATGTATAACAATACTTTCAGACTGCCTAAAAACATTAAAATAATATAAAAATTATTAAAAAGGGCTTTATTGTTTAAATCTTGATTTTTAATTTGTTTTTTTCATGTATTTAATTATAGGTATTGATCATAATTTATACATGGTGACTATCTGTATCTTTATAACTCCTTTTAATTGTTGCGACTCACTAACATTGTTCAAGTGCTATAAGTATAGAGCAACGTTTAAAAGGAGGTCATTCGAATATTTTACTTCACCTTGAATGGATCTTAGTTCTAATAAATAAGTAAAGTTGAATAACTACGAAGATTACCGATGATTTTAGCATAACTTATTGATAAACATAGTGTAAATTTGACAAAAGATTAAAAGTGTGCTACAATAAATCGTGATTTGCAGAGAGGACCCTACCCTGCCATTTATTTATGGTTTGGAAACCATTAACTCCCCTAAGGGGTCGTTAATAGTTACGCTATCGCTTCCACGTTACCAACCATTAAACCCTTACCACTACGAAAACTATTTCAACTCCCTACGGGTCGTTTCATAGTTTTCTACGTTCTTTTCTTTATTACAGTCATAAAAGAACTACGTTCCCTCTAAGGAGGTCACTTATTCTTTTATTCCTTCTTTTACCTTTGTATCTTTATTATTTCGTTCCGCTAAGGCGTCACTCATAATAACTACATTACCTTCTACAGATTTAGTAATGGTACACCGAGAGGGTACACCGACCCTCTCTCCTCTTAACCATTAATCTATGTCAGCCTGCTATTGCTGAAGAAGTACTAATTAGCAAAGACTGATCTTTAAAGGTCTCTAATTAAAAGCAATGAAGGAAAGGATTGATTTTGTAGAGTTGGTACTCTTCATAGAAGTACTTTAGATAGAGCTTCAGGCTTGAGAAGAAACTCATACTCGCTAAGGCTCGTATTCCTTTCTTACGCTATCGCTCTCACCTTACGAGCCTATATTTATTGACATACAGAATATTCTGTATTGTATATCAATAGGTTAATATATATACTATACATATATTCAAAGTTTATAGCTCTTCATTTCCCCAAGTGAAGAGCTTTTTTTATATTCCATACACGCCATTCATTTGTTTCTAGTACTTTGTCAGTTGTTACTGTGAGATCTGAAAAAAGTATGTCTGTATTTTCAAAATCACCTGTTAAGCAACCTGATGAGAACTTGTGACAATTATTTGAATAGACACTATAATTTATTCTTGTACCTACTTTTTCTCTAGCTCGTTTAGCTGCTGCTTTAGATCCTACAGGTTTACCATTTTTACAGGATACGAGTATTGTTGTTGCTAAGTTATAACCATTTAAACGATTAATGAATTGTTCAGGACTTACTTTTTCTATTAATCCACTACCATCTAAGTGAACTATTCTATTTCTTCCTATATAAATTCCTGAATGGTCTATAAATCCAGCTAGTTCACAATGTACGACACTGCCTATCTCTGGTTTTACTTGATCCATAAAAGCTTCAGCAATTAAATTCCCTAATGGGTAATTCTTTCTTTTATTTTTCTGCTCTTCTATATCTCTTATCCATTTAGGGGTTCTTCCATTAACAACATCATTTATATTTTCTATAGTTTCAATTAATGACGGTTGTTTATTTTTTGGATATCGGGTTTTTAACAATGGATCATTAATTAATTTTTCATAGCCTTTTTTTAATAATAGCCACATGACTTAACTCTTATTATCTACATGAATTTATTATAGTATATAGTTATCAACTTGACTTTTATATAAAATTATGTTATAAAAATTCAATTAATTAATAACTAAAAATAATAACAATAGAGAGCTTAGTCTCTCCTCATAACAATTAAAACTTACTCTAAAGAGAATAAATAATGTACTCAATCTATATCATCAAACAAGATAATCAACCTGTTCACATTACAGCTCATACACTCAATCCTGATATGTCAGACAAGGATAAGTTAGAAGTCTTAATGTCATTAGTAACTATACCTTTAAACCTTCTCAGAGCTTACACGCAGCACAAAGAAAGCATTTCTGTATCAACCTATAAGACAGGTCTTACAAACGAGCTAGAAGCAAATAGAGAGGTTTTAGAAGCTATTGAAACATTCATTAATAGAACTATTGAAACACCTATTAGTGAAACTGCTGTAGAGCCTCAAATACTTGAAATAAAAAAGCCTTCTCGTAAAAGAATAAAGAAGGCTTCTTAATTACATCTGCTTATAGATGGTATCTCTTCGATCTACATCAAGCACAAGGACAACAATTACATCATCCTTAACTTGGTATACGAGTCTATACCCTGCTGACTTCAGTTTAATCTTATATAGATCAACTGAACCTCTAAGCTTGTTTTTAGGTATCTTGGGATTATCAAGTATTGCTTCGAGCTTACGAATAAGCTGCTCAGCGATTTGTGGATTAAGTTTATCAAACTTCTTGAGAGCTGCTTTTGTGAACTCTAGCTCGTAACTCATTAATAGATACCTTTACAGTTTCTTTAGTATCGACTTGTTCAGCTAGTTTCAGTAGTTCCTGATCTTCAATCAAATCCATCATACGTTCATATAGTGCTGCTGGAACACAATAGAACTCAGGATTATTCCTATTTAAGATAGCAACTGCTTCGCCAAAAGCATTTTGTACTACCGCTGTAGGATTCTTCTTCAGTTCAGAAACACTAGCCACAAATCGACTGTGGATTATGTGATTCATCTTAGTTGATACTCCCTTTGGTCGCATACACAATATAACCAATTTAAAGACCTAATACAAGACCTATTAAAAGGTCTCTTAATAAGTCATGAGATAATAATGAAAATAACAGGACAACAACGATCTTCCTTCATAGAATCAGCTTCGTTAAATGGTGGACAAGCTATTTTTTACTTATTGAAGTGTTCTAGCAAGGAGGAAACATTTTATAAACTTGGTATAACAGTCAATCACATATTGACTCGATATCGGTTCACCTAAAGCAATGCCTTATGACTGGGCAATAGTTCTTGAGTATGCAGGTACAGCAGAAGAGATTTATGATCTTGAACTATCGTTTAAAAAGGAGATGGAGCACTACCATTACACACCACTTATGCCTTTCCATGGATCAATAAGTGAGTGTTATATAGAAATCTCAGAAAACCTTCAAAAACTGACAACACATTCAAGTTAATCTGATTCTTAAACATGTTAGAATCAAAGGGTTAAGTATAAAAGTTTGAAGTATGAAGAATAAAGAAAATCTTGCAGTCACCTTAACTATTATTTATCTAGGTTTACTAGCTCTTTGTATAGCTTTCTATGCTCTAATTCAAATGTATGTAGAAGATAAAAGTACTGCTACTAACCTAATGATATGGTCAGCTACATTATTTGCTCCAATTGGTGCATATTTCGTATTAGCACAGTGGAAAGAACAAAAGAAAATGGAAGAGCTTTCTATTATTGCCAAAAGTTTATACAAAGAATTTAATTCAAACTTCAGCAGAATCCATACTATAAATGGAATCGTATGGGATTTATTAGAAAAAGATGAGTTTACTATTAACTTAGTTCAAGAAATGACAGAGGACGAACTTGAAGAACTTTTTGAGATAAAAGCTGAAGATGAATTATGGGAGTTTAGTCAAATAATTGATGATCCAGAATTAGCTGAGGATATTCGTAACTTCATTGGATCAACCGGAGGTTTAATGGGAGTATTTTTAATTTTCAAAAAGGATTTGTATTCAAAATACTCTCTTGTATCAATTGAATATAATCAAGATATTCTTGAGAGATTTAAAAAAATTAGGGATAGAATTAAATCGATTTCTTATTTCATTTAATTAAAGCAGGTTGATGATAACTGAACACAAAACTATTTCTCATGGGATGGCTTACTTACTATCTCAGATCCACCTCTCCCCTCTCGTATTGTCGTTCCATAAATAACACATTAATGTGTAAACTTGACATATCATTTCATTTATGATACATTTCTTTTCATACCTTTAGAAGCTTTAACATCTTCTATTGCGTTAGACATTATATTTCCTTCTCTCTATTTATTGTCCTCTCCTTCAATACTTAGAGAATAAAAATCATTGTGCAAAGCAATAACTAAAAGAGAGACATTCAAAACATTAAAGAGAGATGAAGTAACCCAGCAACATAACAATAATTATAAGCTGCTACGTTATCTCTCTTTTTTGTTATCTATTTATACATCTATTAACACAACTAATAATAGCAGATAAATACGGCTTAAATGGCTTGTCACGTATATGTATGTGTACGCCTTTTGCCATAACGAAGAGATAATCAAATGGGATCAAAACCTAAAGTAGTGCAAGGACCAACGGCTGAAGAACAAGCTAAATTAGCAGCAGACCAAGCAGCCTTAGAAACAAATGCAGACCAAGCATTAAGAAAGAGACAACGTAAATCAACGATTCTTAGTTCTCTTGATATGACAGCTCCACAAGAAACAGCATTAGGAAAAACAAATACAGGAACATAAACCAATGAACGCAATTCAATTGATTAAGCGTGTTGGTGAGTTAAAGACAGAACGAATTAAACATGAACCTACATGGGCTGAGCTATATAGATATGGTGCTCCTGAAAGACAACAAAGCTTTCAAGATACAGCTCAGAATGGCTTAGAAGACATTAGACGCCAAGAACGATCTAAGCTCTTTGATACAACAGCAGCAGAAGCAATACAGCTCTTCGTTTCCTCTATCATTTCAGCAACTACCCCAGCATCAAGCAAATGGTTTAAAGCAGTACCGGGTGGAATAGATAACCCTGAACAAATGACACATGGTGAACAGTGGTTAGAAACTGTTACTGATTTTATGTATAGAAACGTCCACGCTTCTAATTTTGATTCTGAAGTATCTGACTACCTTACTGATTTAGTAGTAGCTCGGATGGGCTGTAATGTATGTAGACAATAAGCCTGAAGGTGGTCTTGTCTTTAATACATGGAACATCGGCTCTTGTTATATCTCTTCTACACAAGCTAATGGGCTCATTGATACAGTTTTTCGTGAGTATGAATTAACAGCACAACAAGCAATTAAAGAATTTGGAATAGAGAACGTATCAGACAGACTTAAACGTATATCTGAGTCAAAGCCTGACAGTAAACATAGATTCATTCATGCTATCTACCCTAGAGACTCAAAAGAAGTTAAAGGTGAAGAAGGCAGAAGATTAAATAAAGCTATGCCCTTCGCTTCAGTACACTTAGAAGTACAAGCAAAACACATAGTTAAAGAAGGTGGTTATAACGAGTTTCCATGTGTTGTGAGTCGTTTTAAAAAGCTTCCTGATAGCTTCTACGGTATAGGACAAATGGCTTTAGCATTAGCAGATGCTCGTACATGTAACGATATAGTTAAGCTTACTCTTCAATCAGCAGAACTATCATTAGGTGGTTTATGGATCGCTCAGAATGATGGTGTCATCAATCCTCATACATTACGTATCAGACCTAGAGCAGTGATTACAGCTAACAGTGTTGATTCAATTAAGAGACTCGATACAGGACAACAAGTAGATCTAGGTTTAGACCTTCTTAATCACTTTCAAGCAAAGATTAAACGTGTATTGATGTCTGACCAGCTAACACCTGTAGGCTCCTCTCCTCTTACAGCAACAGAAGTAACAGCAAGAGTAAACACATACAGACAACAGCTACGGAGCTGTATTTGGAAGATTACAAGCAGAATATCTACAAGGTTTATTAGAACGAGTATGGTTTTTATGTCTTCGTAGTGGTGTATTGCCCCCTGCCCCTGAAGAGCTAATGACAGCTTCTCGTATTTCCTTTCAATTCATTAATCCATTAGCAGCAGCACAAAAACTTGAACATGTAACAGCAATACAAAACCTAATGATGAATGTAGGACAACTGGCTCAACTAGATCCAAACATCCTAGATAACGTCAACATGGATAACATTACTCAGATCATGGGTGATGGTTTAGGTGTACCAATGACTGTATTAAGAACAGATGATGAAGTACAACAGCTCAGACAGGCTAAACAACAGAAACAACAGGCAATGCAACAACAACAGATGATGCAGCAAGTAGGCTCTACAGGTTTAGATATAGCGAAAGATCAAGCTAAGAATATGACACCTGAACAAATTGCAGGAGTATTAGATAGTGAATAATAAATATAGTGTGTTTACGCATGGAGATGGATTAATAGTTTTGGATGAGTTGATACAGCTTTTCCACACATCATTTCCCTTTGATAAAGACTCAGCAACACAGACAGCATTTAACTTAGGTCAACAGGATGTAGTGAATTACATACTTTCAAAGATCAAAGAAACAGAAGTAACAATAGAATAAATAATAGAACTACTAATGGAATACTAAATGAATGTATTAGTCGCATGTGAAGAGAGTCAAGCAGTAACAAAGGAACTAAGAGCATTAGGACATAACGCTTATAGCTGTGACCTACTTCCCTCTTCAGGTGGACATCCTGAATGGCATTTTAAAGCAGATGTTTTTGAAGTGATAGATTCAAGGGGAGGTATATTAGAAGATGGTAGTACAGTACAAGTTTCAGAATGGGACATGATGATTGCACATCCACCATGTACATACTTAGCTGTAAGTGGTAACTCATGGTTTTATCATCCTGAAGATAAGCATTTACCTACAGATCAAAGAAGACCTCATCCACGCTTTCCTGATAGACAACAACATAGAGAAGAAGCATTACAGTTTTTCATCAAGCTCTACAATGCACCTATACAAAGAATAGCTATAGAGAATCCAGTACGGAACAGTAAATACTAGATTCATGAAGCCTACACAGATCATCCAGCCTTATATGTTTGGTGATGAAGCAAGTAAGAAAACTTGTTTATGGCTTAAAGGTCTTCCCTCTCTAACACCTACTGACATTGTTGGTAAAGGTGAAATGATTACTTATGCAAGTGGTAAGAGAATGCCTAAATGGTATGTAGATGCTTTAACGACAGCAAAGACAGCAGCAGAAAGACAAACGATAAGAAGTAAAACATTTCCGGGTATAGCTAAAGCAATGGCTACTCAATGGACAAAAGAATAAAGAGTAAATATGACAGATACAATTATTAATGAAACTACAGATTCACCTACCAATACAACTATTAAAGAATCTAATGAAGCATCTACTATTTTGAGTGGAATGAATACAGAGCAAGAGATTGCCTTTCCTGAGAAGTTTAAAGTAACAGCAGAAGATGGATCAGTAGACTATAAAGCTACCCTATCTAAAATGAATGAGTCTTATACAGGCTTAGAGAAAAGAATTGGTTCAGGTGATTTGCCACCTAAAGATGTAGCTGGTTATAAACTAGATCGAGAAGACTTTGAGCAATTTAAATCAGATGAATCTCATCAAGCTTTCCTCACTAAAGCACATGAACATGGCATTACTAATAAACAGTTAGACTTCCTATTAAGTGAGTATGACTCTCGCGTTGTAGACCTAGTAACGACATCAGCTCAATTAGATACAGATACAGTAGTGAACTCATTAAAGACAGAATGGGGTTCATCTTATGATGTGAACATGCGTAATGCATTTAAAGGAGCTACTACAGCAGGCTTAACTATAGACGAGTTCAATGATCCTCTAGTTGGTAATAACAAAGCTCTTATTAAACTAGCAGCTTACTATGGCTCTCAACTCAATGAAGACAATCCTATTCAATCAGGACAAGTACCTGTAGCGGATGACATAGAAACGTTAATGAGATCTGAAGCATTTCTCAATACTAAGCATCCTGAACATAAAGCAGTAACAGCAAGAATCAATGCAGCTTATGCCAAAGGCTTCTCTATTAAACGCTAAAGAATAATTATGCGGGTATAGCTTAATGGTAGAGTGGCAAGACTTCCGACTTTGCAGATATGGATTCGATTTCCATTATCCGCTCCAATATAGCTCCCATACTGGCGCATGGACAAAGCTTACAGCCATATATAGAGAATGAATGTAGAACGGCTCTCTATGTATTCAATTACTCATCAGCCTTCAATTGAAGATAACTGAAACTTTATTATAAATTCTACTCATACAACAATAAAAGAAACTAACAATAGAACTAAAAACAATCTAATAATAGAACTATTATTGAAACTATAAATATTAATTAAGGAATAACATAACAATGGCTTATGCAACAATTGATAGCGTATTCGTGCGCCAATATCACGATACTTACACAGTATTGTGCGAACAAAAAGAATCTAAACTCTTATCTACCATCACTAATGAAGGTGAAATCAATGGTAGTTCATTCACAGTAAATGAAATGTCAGGAATGGCTGATCCAACAGCTTTAACTACTCGTTTTGGTGATACAGCTTATTCAGAAGTAGACTTTGCATCACGCTTAGCTACGATGAGCAACTACGCTAACTTCACCAGAATTGCACCTCAAGACCTACCAAAATTAAAAGCACATCCACAAGATGAAATGATTCAACGCTTAGTGTCAGCTCGTAACCGTAAGATTGATAGCATCATCTATAATGCATTGATTGGTACAGCTCAACGTAAGACTACTGAAGCAGATACATTTACAGCAGTAGCATTACCAGCAGATCAACAAATTGGTAACTCTACAACTCCTGTAACTTTCAATAAGCAATTACTTATCGACATTCGTACTAAGTTCATGGAAAACGAAGTACCGGATGATGAAGAAATCATTGTGACTTACAACAGCGACATGTTGAACATGATCTTAGCTGATCCTACTTTAACGAGTGCGGATTACTTGCAAGGTCAACTATTACAACGTGGTGAGATCAATACGTTCCTACGGATTTAAATGGGTTCATTACGAAAAGATCAAAGCTACTCCTGCTTCAACTTATGCTACTGGTGTCGCCTACACATCTAAGGCATTAAAGTTTGGTAGTGCATCTATTTCACCTCTTAAAGTAGTAGAGCGTGAAGATGCTAACCGTACTATCTCAATTGGTCATATTGATTCTTATGGTGCAGTACGTACAGATGAGAAACGTGTACTAGCATTTACTTTCACTGTTTAATTTAATTCTAATAATAAAACTAATATAAAACCTAACAATAAGTGCTCTTTTGCTTCTAATAGTAGAAGGGCATTTCAACTAATAATAATTCTAAAGGCATCCAATGACAGATAAAGTAAACATAGTTAATAATGCACTATCATTAATTGGTGCTTCTTCCATTACCAGCTTTGAAGAGAATACAGCGAATGCTAGACGTGTAAAGACGATCTATGACACATCACGTAAAGCTCTTTTAAGGCTTCATCCCTTTCAGTGCTCTATCAAGAGAATCAAACTATCTCCTTTAGCTGAACCTCCTGTATTTGGCTATTCATACCAATATCAACTACCCGATGATCTTATACGCATCATCAATGCAAATACTGAAGACTATGCTGTAGAGACAGATAAGCTTTTATCAAATAGTAATGAACTCAACCTTGTCTATGTTTTCGATAACCGGGAATGAAGAGACATACGATTCATTATTTGCTGAGTGCTTAGTTTTATATCTTGCTTACAAGCTGGGTAAATCAGTAACAGGCTCACAAGGTACATCAGATGGGTACTACCAACAGGTACAGGCACTAATTCAACAAGCTAAGGCAGTACAAGCACAAGAAACACCTTCTCAACTCTTTGGATCAGACCAAGACTACACTCTAACTAACAGGTATTAATTGATGGCAAGACTAAACATAATTAAGAATAATTTTACAAGCCGGAGAACTTAGCCCATTAATACTTTTACGTACTGAGCTTAATCAATATAGGAATGGCTGTAAGAGAGTAGAGAACATGCTACCGATCATTGAACGGGGGTATTAAAAAGCGTGGTGGTACTTCCTTAGTTAAAGCAGTAGCAGGGGCAGTTAGACTCATTCCATTTGTGGTGAGCCATAGAGACACATACATTCTTGTATTCAAACCTAACTCTATTGATGTAATTAATAGTGAAGGTGTTAGTGTAACTACTATTGCAACTACCTATAGTTCTATTCAGATTAAGGAATTAACCTATTGTCAATCTCGTTATAACTTATGGTTGGCTCATGGTGATAAGCCTTTATCATGGTTGAGATGTTCTGAAGACTTTACGAATTGGGACTTCTCAGCCTTTATTTACTCTATCCCTCCATTAGAAGAAGTAAGTAACTATCCAGTTGTTTTGAATATGTCAGAGGATGTTAAAGATGTAGGGAAAGTGACCACATTAGAAGTACAAGCCTATGAAACTTACTTAGCAACTAAGCAATACTATGTAGATGATATTGTGAAGAGTGGTACGAGTTACTATAAGTGTCTTGTTGATCATATTAATCAACCTTTATCAGATCCTACATATTGGACTTTGATTACAGTTGAAGAAGCGAATGTATTTAGTGCTTCATCAGTCGGTAAGTTTGTTTTTGCTAATGGGGGTATTGTCCGCATTGATACCTATCTATCTGCAACAAGGGTAGAAGGTGAAATCATTAAGAAGCTCACATCAACGATTGAAGTTGTAGCTAGAGCATGGCAGATCAAAGAGAATATCTTTACAGCTAATCTTGGTTATCCTCGTACAGTTTCTTACTATCAGCAACGATTGGTTTTAGGTGGTACTAAGAAGTACCCAAACTATATTTGGTTTAGTCGTACAGCAGATTTCACTAATTTCCTTCCAACTACAGAAGATGGTGATTCATTTACTTTAGCAGCAGCTTCAGACAGCTTAACAAACGTTCTTCATCTAAGTCAGAGCAGGGGAGTGGTTGTTCATACTGGAGGTGCAGAGTTATTAATTAAATCTACTGGAGCCTTAACTCCTACATCAGCAGAGATACAAGAACATACTTCTTATGGAACGATTGAAAGTATCAAGCCGGTTAAAGTAGGTACAGAGTTAATCTTCATTCAACGTGGATCAAGAGTAAGAACATTAGCCTATGATTACTCAGTTGATGGCTTAGTCTCTAATGAGCTTTCAGTTCTTGCTTCCCATATTATTAAAGATCATGGTGGTCTCAAGGATATGGTTTATGCTCAAGATCCTGATTCGATTATCTGGTTTACATTAGGTGATGGAACATTAGCTACCTTAACTCTAAATCGTGAGCAATCAGTAACAGCTTGGGCTAGACATGATGTAGGCGGTGAAGTTATTAGCCTTACAACGCTTCCAAGTACAACAGGTTCAGACAGAGTTTACTTACTCGTAAATCGTAATGGTTCACTTCAGATTGAAGAGATTAAAGAAGAGCTATTACTTGATACAGCTAAGTTAGTAAACGTCTCACACAGCACTACATGCACTGTCACAGATAGTCTAATTGGGGTACTTGGGGACAAGGTACAGGCTTACTTTAAAGATGGAAATACAGTATTTGAAGTACCTATTTTAAGTAGAGCCGGGAACACCTTAATCATTAGCTGTGATCCCTCTATTAATCAAATTTACATTGGTAGAGCGTTCACTTCAGCTATATCTTTATTACCTACAGACTTTCAACAAATACCGGGAACAACTTTCCCAAGCTTAATTAAAGTTGATCACATCACTCTTGCTCTAAAAGACTCTATTGCTCCAGTTGTAAACGGAGATCGAGTAGAAACTAATACTTTTGATATGAATCTTATGCTTCCTCCTCAACTCTATACAGGGATGAAACGTATTGCTATGAATGGTTGGACTAGCTTTGAAGAGTTTGAAATCACAATAGAACAAGACAGACCACTACCATTACAGATCATTGCTTGTGTACTAGAACAAAGCGTTAACGATAGATAAGAATAACTATGTTTAATATTAGAGTAGCAACAGAAGACGATATACCAACAATAGCAAAATTAGCTTTTGAATTTTGGCAAGAGTCGCCTACATACAGTTTAAGACCTTTCAATTTAGATAGAGTGATTACACACCTTACTAAGCTTATGCATGGTGATGGAGGTTGTCTCTTTGTCTGTACCTTAGATGAGCAGATCATTGGTGGTTTTGCTGGTGGTATTCAATCTGAATGGCAGTCACGGAACATTGATGGCATTTGATTATTGTATCTTTGTCATTCCTGAATATAGAGGTAGTAGAGCAGCTTACTTACTTATTAATACTTTTATAAGATGGGCTAAGAGTATGGGTTGCCTTTATATTCAATGTGGAACAGCTACAGGTATAGAAACAGAGAAGACAATCAATTTTTATCAGAAGATGGGCTTTCAACATACAGGCTCATTCTTAGAAATGCAGTTATAACAATAATAAAAACAAGAGGTAATAATTATGGCAGCAGCTCGGAGCAGCCGCAGCTTATTGGGTGGCTACTGCAATGACAGTGGCAGCAACAGCATATTCAGCCTATAACAGTCATCAACAAGCAAAAGCTAGTGCAGAACAAGCTAATGAGAATGCTAAACAAGCAGAGAGTGCTGGAAGGGTAGAAGCTGAACGTGTTAGAGAGCTTGGTAGAAAACAAGTATCAGCAGCTAAAGCACAAATGGCTAGTAATGGTTTAGACATCAATGCACCTAATACAGTTTCAGATGTAATTCAAAATGACATTATTTCCAATGCTTCAAAAGATGCATCAATGGTTCAATACAATGCAAATAGTTCAGCAGCACAAAGTAGGGCAGATGCCTCAAACTTCAATAAGCAAGCTAATGCAGAAGCAGTTGGTGGGGTTTTAAATACAGCATCAACAGCTTTAAATGGTTATTCTGTAGGTAAGATCAAATCTGAAACACCTAAAGGTCAAGGAGGGTGGGCTTAATGGCTAGAATCCCTTTAGGTAACTTTGGTAATGTTATGCCACAAGCAGCTCAAGGTAGAGTTATAGATACTGGTAGTCAGCAATTATCAAAAGCTGTATCTAATCTTGGTCAAGCTATTAATAATTATGGTGAAGTAAAAAATAAGCTACAAGATCAAGAAGATGAGCACCAATACAATTTAGAAGTCCCTAGATATAAAGCTGAAGCAGAAGAAACATACAAAGCCATCAATCAAGATGTTGCTACAGGTGTACTTACTCCAGATGAAGGAGAAAGGGTGTGGGGTGAAAAATCAGCTTCAATGATTGAAAGTTATAAGGCTCGTATTCCTCCTTCCCGTACTAAGCAATTTGAAGAGCTTGGTGCATCTACATATTATGGTGGTGTACCTAATTTGAGAGATACAGGTTTTAAAGTAGGCGTACAGAAACAACAAACTGAAGCAGCTATTAGCGTAGAAGCTACATTGAAAAACCCTAATAGAGAAGAAGGCTATACTGAAGCTTCTCTTATCGTTAATAACCCTAAACTTGGTTATTCTGAAGCTCAACGTACTGAAAAGATGTACGAATGGAATAACAAAAGAGACGTTTCAGATGCTAGTGGTCTAATAGATAACGCTGTTAAAGCTAGTGATACCAACAGTCTTCAATCAATAGCAGACAACATAGATAAAACCTACCCTCACTTAACTGTAGAGCAACGAGATTCAATTAAAGGGCAGATTGGTACTCATATAACAAGGATTCAAAAGCGGATTAGCTGAACAACAAGCTAAAGCACTTAAAGAAGCTGAGAATGTAGCTAAAGAGTTTGATAAAGATGCTTTACTAGGTTATCCAATATCAACAGATCGAGTTACTTCTACCTTAGCAGCAGTTAAAGGTACACCGTATGAAACTCAAGTGAGACAATCATTAGAAGCAAATAAAGCAGCTATAGACTTTAGAAAACTTCCACCTTCTCAACAAGAATCACAAATCAACCAGTTAAAGGCTCAATTAAAAAATACTGATTCAGATGATCCTTCCTCTCTTAAGGCACGTCTTGATATGTTTCAGACCATTGCTAATGAAGCTAAAGCTTTAGCTACTAGTGATGCAGCATCAGCCTATACACAACGTACAGGTCAATCTTTATATAGAGTTGAAACAAGTCAGTTAATCAATGGTCAGTTTGATGTGAAGCAAGCTCAATCTTCAGTACAGTCACTCAGAAGACAACAAAAAGAACTTGGCTATGGATCTTTAAATCCGTTCACTACTACACAGCAAAAGGAAGTCAGAGAAAAGTTTCATGACTCAGACCTTAACACTCAGAAGGTCATGATTCAGAACTTAGCTAAGATAGCTGGTACTGATAATGAAGCCCGTAAACAGATGTATGACATGATTTATCAAGGAAGAGCTAATGTTTATTCCGGGATTAATCAACTCGCTATTAAAGATGTTCACATTCCGGGATCTAATATCAAAGCAGCAGATTTAGCTCTTGAAGGGTTACAACTTCAAACTATTGGAGTAGATAAAACACTTGCTCCTTCTATAGATGCTTTCAAAACTAAGTTAGCTGAAGAAGCCGGTAATGCTTTACAGGTGGGTACTCCTGAGTTTGAAGCTTACGCCAATTTAATCTATTCAACATATGTAGCTTATGTGAAGCGTACAGGGGTTCAACTTGATGATAAGGGGAAGCCTAGATTAGATGAAAGAGCTTATCAACAATCACAGTCTCTTATTACTGGTGGTTACTATAAACAGAAGGTTGGCAGTGTCTCTAATACTGTTCCTGTCCCTTATGGTATGGGTCCTACAGAGTTTGGAGAGAAGGTAGAAGAACAAGTTGTAGGTGGTTATTACCATGATACAGGGGTAAGGATTCCTAGAGGATTTATGAATACTCATGCTCTTAGAAAATTACCGGGTACTTCAAATCAATATATGTTTATAGGTCCAGATGGCAAGCCGCACATCAACCCAAGAACAAATAAACCATACATAAAAGCAATAACAAAGTAAGGAAAGCTAATGGGTATTTTAGATGGTCAATTGACAGAACAAGACAATGAATTAAATCAATCGAACGCTACTAAAACTAAGCCATATAAACCTACACTAGCAGTAGATTTAGCATCTAGTCTTATCTATGGAACTGAGAAGGGCTTAATGAATACTCTTAGTGCCGGTTTACGTCCTTTCGTTGGTGATGAAGCAGCAGATAAGGGTTTAGCTAATATTGATCGACAGCTTAAACCGGCTAAACAAGGACAAGCTGGAAAGCTCGTTTCAGGAATTGCTGAGGTTGTAGTTCCAGCAGCACTAACAGCGCCTGTTCGGTGGCACAGTAGGAGCAGCAGCTTCAGTTGGATTATCTACAAGAGCTTCAGAACATACTAAGCTTACTCAAGATTATGGTGTAAGTAGTGATGATGCTGATCTAGCGTCTAATATCTATGGTGCTTCTAATGCTGTTTTAGCATTTATGCCTATGGCTAATGTGTACCGTAACGTCATTAAAGATTATGCAGTTACAGTAGTTGGTACTACAGCAGCAGCTCAAGCTTCAGTATATGGTGAAGGTGTTGCTTTAGACGCAAAAGGTTATGATGACGTAGCAGATCAGTACTATGGATTCTCAACCGATCCTACATCTATTGCTACTAACCTAGCCATTGCGTCTATCTTCCATGTTGGTTCTCGATATGCACAGAGTAAATCTAATCCGGATGTAGATTACTCAACAGTTAAACAGGAACAAGATGCTTTCACTGATACAGTAGATGATGTACAAGCTGAAGCCGATAAAGGAAGTATCTTAACCACACCAGAGAGTTTTAGTGATACTGCCCAACATGTAGACAATATTAATAAGGCTGGTAAACAAATTGCTGAAGGGCAGTCTGTGAAGGTTACTCCAACTCAAGGTACACCAAAGCCTGTACAAACTACTTTAGATGTCTTTAAAGGTGTTGGTACTTCTAAGGCTGTGTATGATGCTGCTAAAGCTAATGGCTTCTCTGATAGTGATGCTCGATATATAGTAGCTTTAGCTCACTTTGAATCTATGGGTACATTTAGCCCTACTATTAAAAATAAACATACTTCAGCTACAGGTGTATTTCAGTTTATTGATGATACTTGGAAGCTTGAAGGTGGAACGACCACTAACCGATATAGCCTAAGCAAGCAGATAGAATTAGGTATTAAACACACTAAAAACAACATTGCATTTATAGAAGAGAGAACAGGGGTAACACTTAAAGGTTCTCAAATCTATTTACCTCACTTATTAGGTCGTGGTGGTGCATTAGAAGTTTTTAAAGCTCTCAAGGATAACCCTAATCAATCTGCTAGAGATGTTATTGCTCGATTCAGTGATAATCCCGATAAGCTCATGCGTATCAATAACATTAAGCCTAATGCAACCATATCAGAAGCTATTAACGGCTTTACCTCAAAGATTGATGATTTAGCTCAAAACAAATATGGAGCTATGAAAGGCTCTACAGACGATTCCACTATTGCAACTACAGAAACAACTGTAAATAGTTCTATTGATGCTCCTCAACCTATTGTAGTGCCTAAATCAGATGTATTTACTCTTGAAGATAGAGATAGTGCTGCTTTAGATACAATGAAGATAGGTAAGCCAATTTTAGATAATCATGATATTCAAGCATTAGAACCAAAACATAGTGAAGATCCTTTCTCAGACATGTTGATATTAGAAGACTCTAGTGAGTTTAGAATGATTAAAAGTGACTTCAAATTTAAGCCTTCAGATGATGTAGAAATTGATATAAATGCAATGTTAGAGAAGATTGTAAAATCCATTGAAACTACCTCTATTCCACATGCTCATCAAAGTGTAAGAGTTAAAGGGGATAAGGAAACAGCAGTAGACTTACAACCAGATCCTTCTATTACAGGTGAATGGACAATGACTCCTAAAGAATGGAGTAAGAAGAGCCAAGAAGAATTTAATCATAGAGCCTATACAGACAAAGACGGTCATACAGTACAAGAGCTTAAATCAGACTCTCTTTATGTTAGACGTACCGTAGACAGTGAAAATAAGACAGTCTCTATTCAAGCTGCTCGTAAAGGTAAAACAGATGGTTCTAACCTGAAGGGAAATAAACCACTAGAAACTGCTTTAGATCGTATTTTTAGTCCTGAACGTAACTATGGTTATTTATCACAAGTTCCAAAAGGGAAGGAGACTATAGATAAGCTATCTTCTAATCCAGACATGATTATTACTTCTAAAGCTACAGGTGAAGACCTTACAGCTTCTCAATGGCAAACAAAGCTAAATCAAGAACAAAACAACATACAACTATTAACTAAGGCAATGAGTACATTAGCTAAGTGTGCTTTAAAAGGGGCGTAATGAAAGATCAATGTAGAGCAGCAGTAGAAGCTGAATTAGGAAGAAAATTATCAGATAGAGAAGCAGACCTATTAGAACAAGCCTTTCAAAAGGCTAAACGTGAAGTTCCGGGTGAAGACATCAAAGCATGGAAGTCTATGAGTGATGAAGAACGAGCTGAAGCTATTGCTGAACGTGCTATTCAAGACTATACAGAGCAACATGTTTTCAATGTCACTACTTTGGTTAATGACTTAGAGATACGTTCAAACCTTGCTAAAGAGCTTACTTCACATCCTTCTCTTAACCCATTAGAAGCCTTACATAGAAAGCTTGTTATGCATACAGACCAAAGCCGGTATTCAATCTGTTGAACATGTTATTACCGCTGTTGAATCTCGTTACTTTGCTAAAGTTGCAGATGTATTTTCAAAGACTCAAAAAGGCTTAGGCTATTTCATTGATGACCTTAAAGTGAAATCACTTGTTAAGGAAATCTTCGGTGATAAAAGCGGTGATGCTGAAGTAGCTACTTTGGCTCAATCTGTAAAAGATACTTTAGAAGAGCTTCGTCTTCACTTTAATAGGTATGGTGGTAACATCAAGAAGCTTTCTAATTGGGGGCTTCCTCAATCCCACAGTCATTATAAAGTAATTAGTAAAGGTAGACAGGCTTGGATTGATTTCACTCTTCCTCTTATTGATCGTGGACGTTATAGAAAGGATGATGGCTCTTTAATGTCTGAAGCTGAAGTGAAAAATGTTCTGTCTTCTGTTTACGATACGATTAGTTCAGAGGGACACAATAAACCTGAAGTTCAATATAGAGCTGTAGATGGACTTACTGATCTACCTGTTGGCATGAACATGCAAGCTCTACATCAATACAGCCGTGAGGTTCACTTTAAAGATGGTGAATCATGGTTGAAGTATCAAGAAGACTTTGGAGAGCTTAATTTTCATGATCTTCTCTCTAACCATATAAGAAGATTATCTACTGAAATAGGGCTAATGCAGACCTTTGGAAGTAACCCTGAGAAGATGGTAAAGCAGCTTGGACATGACTTATTTAATCAAGCTATGCAAGACGCTAAATACTCTGGTCAGCATACTAAACTCAAAAAGCAATATCAGTATGTTGGTCGCTACTATGATGAGTTAGCTAGACAAGCTGTTCCTGTTGATTCATCACTATCTCAAGTTGGTAGTATTGTTCGTTCATGGACGGTAGCTACTAAAATGGGTAGTGCAACTATTACAGCTCTTGGCGATTTTGCCACAATGAAACTTGCTTCAGAAATGCATGGATTAGCCTTTACAGACATACTAGGAAAAGAGGTACAACTCTTATCAGATAAGGATCATAGAGACTTTGCTATTTCTATTGGTTTAGGTGTACGTGAGATGACTAATGCTTTAGTACGCTTTCGGGGATGATGATATTGCTTCAGCTTCAACTAAACTTAATCAAACAGCCACTAAAACCAGAGCTATCGCTAATGCTGTTATTCGTTCAACTGGGTTAAATCATCTTACGGCTTCTAATAAGAGAGCCTTTGGATCTGCTCTTATGCATCATGTATCAGACCTTAATTCTAAGAAGGCTTGGACTGAATTAGGCGATAAAGATAAACGTATGCTAGAAGGTGGTGGTATTAAAGAAGATGACTGGACTATTCTTCAACAAGTCGATCGTACAGAGGCTTTAGGTGGTGAACGTTTAATTACTAATAAGGACATTTTTAATATTCCTGATGAGCAGATCCTTCAGCATCATTCATTTAATCCTGATGGCTTTACACCAGCTCAATTAGCAGATGAAGCCTTTAAACTAAAAGAACAACTTGCTAATAAATACATGAATTACATCTATACAGAGACGAATGCAGCAGTATTAGAAGTAGGTGCAAGAGAAACTTCTTTAATGTCTATTGGAACTGAAAAGGGAACTATAGGTAACGAGTTACTACGTTTCTTCTGGCAGTTTAAACAATTCCCATTCGCAATGCTGACTCGTATGTGGTACAGAGGTATGGCTCAAGGTACTCCACAAGCCAAGTTTATCTATCTAGCTAAGTTGTTCGCTTACACTACATTAATGGGTGGACTTGTAGCTCAGATCCAAAACATTACTAAAGGACAAGATTTAGATGATCCTACAACTATGGACTTCTTCCTTAAATCTATTGTTAAAGGTGGAAGTGCTTCATTCTTAGCAGATGCAGTGAGTGCTACAGCAGATCCAACTGATAGAAGTTTTAAGGATTGGATCATACCGGCAGCATTTAAAGATGTAGGTAATGTAGCAACTATGGTGAGTGGAGCTGGACAACATTATTTAGATGAGCGTGAATCATCTTATGGAGCTGAAGCCGTTAATACTATTAAGAACAACACTCCATTTCAAAACGTTTGGTACACAAGACTTGTATTCGACCGTATCGTGATAGCAGAGCTTCAAGACATGTTTGATGAAGGCTACAGGGACCGAAAACAGTACAGATTAGAGACTCAACACAATCAAGGCTTTTGGTGGGATCTTGATAATAAAAGTATTGAAACTCCTGATCTGAAATTAGAAGACTAATTGACAATTAATAATTTAAAATTATGTTTTTTGAATAGTGATAAGAAATGAATAAGTTATATTTAGCAATTCTAGTTGCAATAGTTTCTTCAACTACTTTTGCAAATGATAAGACATTAATTAATAAGGCTAAACAAGATATCACCTACCAAATGAAAGATCCTACATCTGTTCTATTTCGTAATGTACGTATAGTTACAAATACTGTAGGAAGGAAAACCGTTTGTGGTGAGGTGAATGCTAAAAACTCATATGGTGGGTATGTAGGTTTTAAAGACTTTTATAACAGCAGTATTGTGACTGATAGTGATGATCGCCAATTTTTCAACTTGGCAGGTTGTTCAGGAAAAGAGGTTGAATTAACTGCTCGAGAACATACTCATGCGGAAAACATATGTTACCGAAATATTGCTTTTATAAAGTCTATATATATTGATGGACTTGACTCAGATACTGCTTATTCAAAGTTAGAAGTAAGCGACCCTACTAAAGAAGAACTAATGATAGAATTAAACAAGTTTTCACAAGATGAATCTAACATAAGAGCATTAAAGTATGCCCCCCAAGTATATTCTAATGTATATATAAGCCAATGCGTTAGAAACAATAATATTAAGTAGTTTTTACATAGAGGAAAATATGAGTTCAGAAACTTTCAGAATTAACATGTATCCGTTGCAAGGTGATGCAATACAACTAAATTTTGGGGAATATGAATACGAGATCTTAGACAGAGTTGATGATTTAGTGAAAGCTAGATTTATTAATTTTCATCCAAAATTGGAAGGCGATGATATTATTCATTATACATGTCCTTCTATATTTTTTATTGATCATAGAAATCGTTTAATTTTAAATGAAGATAAAACTCCAATAGCAAAAACAAGCTTATTAAGAGAAAGAAAAGGACACTAATAATTAATAGTAACTGATCTATCTTAATTAG
>Ga0308157_10001860_pt1 | contig 39094 bp, 29 predicted proteins | sample PhyBR1_FD_201035 | JGI IMG/M metagenome (GOLD analysis project Ga0308157, IMG submission 201035) | Phyllosphere microbial communities from UC Gill Tract Community Farm, Albany, California, United States - DLSLB.R1 | ecosystem: Host-associated > Plants > Phyllosphere > Unclassified | place: USA... | reverse complement strand
GTCGGTGCAGTACAGCGTGGAGCGCGAATCTTCCGGATTGGAGGTGGTGAAACCGACCTGGTTGTTGACCACGATGTGCACCGTGCCACCAACGGCGAAGCCGCGGGCCTGGGACATCTGGAACAGTTCCATGACCACGCCCTGGCCGGAGAAGGCCGCGTCGCCGTGGATCAGGATCGGCATCACCTGCTTGCGCGCGGTGTCGCCGCGGCGCTCCTGGCGCGAACGCACCGAACCGGCCACGACCGGGTCGGCGATTTCCAGGTGCGACGGGTTGAAGGCCAGCGCCAGGTGGACGGCGCCGCCCGGGGTGGACACGTCAGCCGAGAAGCCCATGTGGTACTTCACGTCGCCGGCCGAGGCGTGCTCGTCGTGCTCGAACTTGCCTTCGAACTCGTCGAACAGCTTGCGCGGGCTCTTGCCCAGCGTGTTGACCAGCACGTTCAGGCGGCCGCGGTGGGCCATGCCGATCACCACGTCCTTGACGCCATCCTTGCCGGCGTCACGGATGATGGTGTCCATCATCGGGATCAGCGCATCGCCGCCCTCCAGCGAGAAGCGCTTCTGGCCGACGTACTTGGTATGCAGGTAGCGCTCCAGACCCTCGGCCGCCGTCAGGCGTTCCAGGGTGCGGCGCTGGGTGTCGGCATCCAGGTTGTAGTTGCCACCGGCCGTTTCCAGGCGCTGGTACAGCCACTGGCGCTGCTCGACCTCGGAGATGTGCATGAATTCCGCACCGATGGAGCCGGTGTAGGTCTTCTTCAGGCGCTCCAGCAGGTCGCGCAGCTTCATGCGCGGCTGGCCGGCGATGCCGCCGGTGCTGAACTCGCTGCCCAGGTCGCTCTCGGACAGGCTGTGGAACGGCAGCCCCAGGTCCGGCGGGTTGGTCGGCGGGGTCAGGCCCAGCGGGTCCAGGCGGGCACCCAGGTGGCCACGCGAACGGTAGGCGGTGATCAGACGGCCGACATTGCGCTCGCGCTCGTCGCCGGCACCAGTGGCAGTGGCGCTGTTGCCAGCGTTTTTGGCAGCTTCGGTGATGTGGGCGATGACGGCCGAGTGCGGAATGTCACCGGCTTCGCGGCCCTTGAAGCCGTCGAAGTAGGTCTTCCATTTGGGATCGACACTGTCCGGAGAAACGAGGTACTGCTCGTACAGATCCTCGATATAGGAGGCGTTGCCGCCGGCGAGCTGCGAAGACTGCGCAAACTGCTTCAGTAGATTGTCCACGATGGAGGGTCGGATTCGCTTGTGGGGTAAGGCTTCGATGATCCGGCAGGGAAAAGTGAATAGCCCTGCGCGGGCGGTATCTAACTCCCCAAATTGTACCCCCATCGGGACAGGAAGGGGCGCCGCAGGGGCCTGGGCAGGACCTGCGGTGTCATTCCCAGACAGGTTCGAGCCCGTGGCGTGAGCTACAGGCCGATCGCCCGCAGTTCGCTGCATTCGCGCGAACGTTCCCATACGCGCTGCAAACCGTCCTGCAACGGTCGCGAACGTGCTCGCTGCACGAGCCCTGCTTCGCCGTCGAAACGGTGTCCGCTCAGACGAAAGTAGTAGTCGCCGGCATCGTTGAGCAGGCAGGCCGAGGCCGTCGCGCGGTCGATCGGGTCGCTGACCTGGCGGATCCGGAACACGCTGGGCAGGCGTTGCAGCAGCCCCAGCAGCGGTGAGCCGGCCTGGGCGATGGCGGCGGCGTCGTGCACGATCAGCAGCGCCTGCTTGTCGTGTCGGGCGGTGGCGAACCGGCGCAGCGCCTCCAGCACCGGCGCGGCATCCAGCACCCCGGGGTCGAGCTGACGGCTGTGCAGCCACAGCTGGCGTCGGGCGCGGTGGACCAGGGCGGTGGTGATCGCCACGGCCTGGTCGGCACGGTCGATGGCCACCGCGCCGTCCAGCACCAGGCGCATGTGCTGGTGGGCGATGCCGGCCTCGGTGAAGACCTCGCCCTCGGGCAGGAAGCCTTGGCGGGTATAGAACACCCGGGCCGGCAACTGGGCGTGCAGGTTCACCTCGCGCCAGCCACGGCCGCGCGCGGCCTCGATCAGGGCTAGCAGCAGCGCTTCCCCGACGCCGCGGCCCCGCCAGTCGGCCAGCACCGCCATGCGGCCGATCCGGCCGTCCGGGGTGAGCCGCCCGGCACCGATCGGTTCGCCGTCGCTGCCACGGGCCAGTACATGCACGCTGAGCGGGTCCAGCGCGTCGATTTCCAACGCCGCCGGGACCTGCTGCTCCTCGACGAATACGCGCTGCCGGACCCGATGCAGCGCCTCGCGCTGCGTCGGGTAGTCCACCGGCTCGACCTGGACGCGGGCCGTCATGCTCAGGCCGGCTTGCCGTCGTCCTGGTCGTCGCTGTCGTCGAAATCGACGATGACTTCGATACCGTCTTCGTGGATGGTCACTTCGTGCACGTCGGCCTCGACCGTGGCGTCGTGCATGACCCCGATGCTGTCGGTGCCGTCGACGACGGCGTTCCCGGCGACGTGGCCATCGTCGGCGTCCGCTTCGTCATCGAACGCCTCGTCGTCGAACGCTTCGTCGCGGGCGTTGGGGTCGAACAGCTGGTAGTAGCCGCCAGCCATCAAGGCCTGCACGGCGTCGCGCCCCTTGGCCGAGAGCTTGCCGTAGACCGCGCCGCCAAGCTGTTCGGTGGCCGCCAGGACCTGCGCATCCTTGACCGGCAGGGCGAACTCCAGGCCGCTGCAGTACAGGCTGGCCCCGCGCTTGGCGCGACGCCAGGCCACGCGTGCCCACGGGTGGCGCTGCAGGTCCAGGCCGGCCGACAGCGCGGCCTCGATCTCTTCGCGCGGCAGCGGGTCGGCGCCGGCCACCACTTCGCCGGCGGCGCGGTAGGTGGTGATGAAGCGGCCGAACCAGTCGCCGAGCTTGTCGGGGTCGTTCATGCGGATGGCGTTGAGCGCCTCGACCACGCGGTTCATGGCCAGTACGTCGATTTCGTGGGGGTCTTCGGGCAGCTTGAGATCCGGATCCTGGTAGCGGATCGATTCGTCGGCGCCTTCGATGAGGGTGTCCAGGTAATCGCTGATGAGTTCGGCCGAGGCCGGTGCGCGCATGCCGAAGGAGAAGGTGAGGCAGGGGTCTTCGGCGACGCCGTTGTGAGGGACGTTGGGCGGCAGGTAGAGCATGTCGCCCGGTTCAAGCACCCAGTCGTGGGTGGGCTTGAAGCGGCGCAGGAGCTTGAGCTCGACGTCGTCGCGGAAGTCGAGCGGGGGGCGCTTGCCCTTGGTGGATTCGGTGGCGTCGATCTGCCAGCGGCGGTGGCCGTAGGCCTGCAGCAGGAAGACGTCGTACTGGTCGACGTGGGCGCCGACGGAGCCGCCGGTGGCGGCGAAGCTGATCATCACATCGTCCATGCGCCAGCGCGGCAGGAAGTCGAAGTGGTTGACGAGGGCGCGGACGTCGGCGTCCCACTTGTCGACGTCCTGGACGAGCAGGGTCCAGTCGTGGTCGGGCATGCCGGGGAATTCGTCTTCCTGGAACGGGCCGGTGCGTACGCTCCAGCCGTCGGTGGCACGGTCATGGGTGATGAGGCGCGACAGGGCGGTTTCTTCGCAGGCCAAGCCGGCGAGGTCTTCGGGCTGGACGGGGGTTTCGAAATCGGGGAAGGCGCCGCGGATGAGGAGCGGGCGCTTCTGCCAGTAGTCGCGCAGGAAGACGGCGGCGGGCATGCCGAGCGGCAGGCCGAGGCGGGCCTGGATTTCGATGACGGGGGTCTTGGTGGTGCGGGCAGCCATGGGGGAGTCCTTGGAGCGTGTAGACGGAAAGCGGGGGCGCGGCAGGTGGCCGGCGCGAGCGGGGCCATTGTCCGCTGGTTGGGGCCGATGTGCACCTGCGGTGGGGTGTCGCGGGGTGGTGGTGGGAAGTTTGAAAGCCTAAGGACACGTCCAAGGCTACGTCCAAAGCGACGTCCAAAGCAGCGCCTTGACTGACTGCGGCGGGAGGTGGCCGGGCAGCCTTGCCCAGGACACGCCGTAAACCCGTCCCTGGGGGCTCGGTGTTGCCATCCATGGCAACACACGGTCCTGGGCAAGGCTGCCCGGCCACCTCTGGACGGTATGCGGTCTGGGCGGCAGGTAAGGCGGGTCAGTAGCCTGCGTTGTTGCGTGACGTGAGCCGTGATCAGCACCACAAATATCGGCAATGCATGGCTCTGGTAGGGTCGGGTCCCGACCGACTGCCGATACGGGGTCCGGATCCGCTAGCGCATTGCAATGAAACGCCCCGTATAGCCGGGCTCTGCCCGGCTGCTCCTCGCTCCCACAACGAAAAAGGGACGCTGGCAGTGCCGGCGTCCCTTCTGGGGTCATGCAGGTCGCGCGATCCTCAGATCGCCTTGGCCAAGTCCGCCGCCAGGCCGATGTAGCCGCCCGGGGTCAGGTCGCGCAGGTTCTGCTTGGCGTCTTCGGGCAGGTCCAGCGATTCGACGAAGGCCTGCATCGATTCGGCGGTGATGCCCTGGCCGCGGGTGAGGGCCTTGAGCTGTTCGTAGGGGTTGGGCAGGCCGTAGCGGCGCATGACCGTCTGTACGGCTTCGGCCAGCACTTCCCACGCGGCGTTGAGGTCGGCGTCCAGGCGCTCCGGGTTCACGGTCAGCTTGCCCAGGCCCTTGGCCAGCGAATCCAGGCCGACCTGGGTGTGGCCGAAGGCAGTGCCGACCGCGCGCATTACGGTGGAGTCGGTGAGGTCGCGCTGCCAGCGGCTGATCGGCAGCTTGGCGCTGAAATGCTCGAACAGGGCGTTGGCGATGCCGAAGTTGCCTTCGGCGTTTTCGAAGTCGATCGGGTTGACCTTGTGCGGCATGGTCGAGGAGCCCACTTCGCCTTCCTTGAGCTTCTGCTTGAAGTAGCCCAGCGAGATGTAGCCCCAGATGTCACGTGCCAGGTCGATCAGGATGATGTTGGCGCGGCGCGCGGCATCGCCGATTTCGGCGACGTTGTCGTGCGGCTCGATCTGGGTGGTGTACGGGTTGAACACCAGGCCCAGGCTTTCCACGAAGCGCTTGGCGAAGGCCGGCCAGTCCACTGCCGGGTAGGCGATGACGTGGGCGTTGTAGTTGCCGACCGCGCCGTTGATTTTGCCGGTCAGTTCCACCGCGGCAATCTGCCTGCGCTGGCGCTCCAGGCGGGCGACCACGTTGGCCACTTCCTTGCCCAGGGTGGTGGGCGAGGCGGTCTGGCCATGGGTGCGCGACAGCATCGGCTGCTCGGCCTGGGCGTGGGCGAGGGCGCGCAGACGGGCGGTCACGCCGTCCAGGCTGGGCAGCAGCACGTCGCGGCGGGCCTGTTCCAGGATCAGGCCGTAGCTGAGGTTGTTGATGTCCTCGCTGGTGCAGGCGAAATGCACGAACTCCAGCGCCGGGCCCAGCTCGGCGTCGGCCTTTAGCTGTTCCTTGATGAAGTACTCCACCGCCTTGACGTCGTGGTTGGTGGTGCGCTCGATTTCCTTCACCCGCGCGGCGTGGGCGGGGGCGAAATCATCGGCCAGGGCGCGCAGGCGGGCGCTGGCGGCGGCCGAGAACGGCGCCAGTTCGACGATGCCCGGCTCGTTGGCCAGGGCCAACAGCCATTCCACTTCCACCTTCACGCGGGCCTTGATCAGGCCGTATTCGGAGAAGATCGGACGCAGTGCGTCGACCTTGCCGGCGTAGCGGCCATCGAGCGGGGACAGGGCGAGCAGGGCGAATTCGGACATGGCGGGCGCAGGGCAATGACGGCGGGGGCCGTCATTCTACGCTGCCCCGGGGGCCTCGGCCTGTGCCATGCGTACGGTGACGGCCTGGATGCGGTGGCCGGCCATGCGCTTGATGGTGAACTGGTGGCCGTCGATCACCAGCTGCTCGCCTTCTTCCGGCAGCCGCTGCAACTGGTGGACGATCAGCCCGCCGACCGAATTGAGGTGGTCCGGGGCCTCCAGGTCATGCCCGAGCAGGCGCTCCAGCCGGAAGATCGAGGTCGAGCCGGCCACCAGCAGGCTGCCATCGGCGCCGCGGGTGGGGGCGTCCTTGACGATATGCGGGTGCTCGTCCTCGATGTCCCCGACCACCACTTCCAGCAGGTCCTCCAGAGTGAAGTACCCCAGGATGCGGCCATGTTCCTCCACGCATAGCGCCAGGTGTGTGGTGCCGGTGCGGAAGCGTTCCAGCACGCTGGGAACTGGCGTTTCCAGTGCGATCAGGTTGGCCGGGCGCAGCAGTGCGCGCAGGTCGTCGGTGGGCTCGCCGCGGGCGATCTCCACCAGCAGGTCCTTCATGTGCAGGATGCCGAGCACGTCCTCGCCGTCGTGGTCGAACCACGGGTAGCGGCTGTAACGGCTCTCGGCGAACTCGGCCATGACGTCGGCCAGATCCATGCCGTGGCGGAACGCGCGCATATGGTCGCGCGGGCGCATCAGGTCGCCGGCGACCAGCTCGGGCAGTTCCAGTGCGTGGCTCATCAGCGTCAGGCCGTGGTCCGGCGCGCTGTCGGTGGGCTGCTGGCGGCCGACGATGAGCTTGAGTTCCTCGCGCGAATAGCGGTGCGAGGTATGTTCAACATCGCCCCAGCCGGCCAGCCGCAGCAGCGCATTGGCGCTGTTGTTGAGCAGCCAGATGGCCGGGTACATGGCCCAGTAGAACAGGTACAGCGGCGCGGCGGTCCACAGCGACATGCGGTCCGGGCGGCGGATCGCCATCGACTTGGGGGCCAGTTCGCCCAGCACGATGTGCAGGAAGGAAATCACGCTGAAGGCAATGATGAAAGCGGTCAGGCGCGAGGCGTCGGCGCTCATGCCGAAGGCATCGAACAGCGGTTGCAGCAGGTGCGCGAAGGCCGGTTCGCCGACCCAGCCCAGGCCCAGCGAGGACAGGGTGATGCCCAGCTGGCAGGCCGACAGGTACGCGTCCAGGTGCGAATGCACGTTGAGCAGCAGGCGGCCGCGCCAACCGTGGCGTTCGGCCAGGCCGACAGCCTGCGTATGGCGCAGCTTGACCAGGGCGAACTCGGCGGCCACGAAGAACCCGTTGAGCAGCACCAGCCCCAAGGCCAACAGCAGCAGAAGGAGGTTGCCGATCATCGCGCGCCCCGCGGCGTGGCCGCAGCAGGCAGGGGGGCATCGGCGCCGGCGGGGTGCGCGGGCAGGGGCATGCGCGCAGTGGCGCGCCAGAAACTACAGTGAGGGTCGTCACCCATGGGGGCGGCAGTCTTTCTGAATGAACACGAATCCCGAGTCTAGCCGATCACCCGCGCTGTTGGGTTCGGTGCACGGTGGGAGTATTGTGCGTAGAGCCGCCAGCCAGGGAATCAGGCCCGTTGCCAGCCGCAGGTTCCCTTTCCCTACCGAAAGAATCGCGGAGTTGATGCAATGAGCAAGGGTTTCAGGATCGAGCACGACAGCATGGGCGAACTGCAGGTGCCCAGCGATGCGTTGTGGGGCGCGCAGACGCAGCGGGCCGTGAACAATTTCCCGGTGTCCGGGCAGCGCATGCCGCGCGGCTTCATCCGCGCGCTGGGCCTGGTCAAGGGCGCAGCGGCGGCGGTGAACGTCGAGCTGGGTCATCTGCCGAAGAACATCGGCAAGGCGGTCGAGGCAGCCGCGGCCGAAGTGGCCGACGGCCAGCACGATGCGCACTTCCCGATTGATGTCTACCAGACCGGTTCGGGCACGTCGTCGAACATGAATGCCAACGAGGTGATTGCCACCCTGGCCAACCGCGCGGGCAAGGCGGGGAAGCTGGCGGTGCATCCCAACGACCACGTCAACCAGGGCCAGAGCTCCAACGATGTGATTCCCACCGCGCTGCGCGTCTCGGCGCTGCTGGGCGTGCACGAACAGCTGCTGCCGGCGCTGGTGCACCTGCGCAAGACCATCGACAAGAAGGGCCGCAGCCTGCGCAAGGTGGTCAAGACCGGGCGCACCCACCTCATGGACGCCATGCCGCTGACCTTCGAACAGGAGTTCGGTGCGTGGTCGGCGCAGTTGGCCTCGGCGCAGGAGCGTATCGAAGACAGCCTCAAGCGCCTGCGTCGGCTGCCGCTGGGCGGCACCGCGATCGGCACCGGCATCAATGCCGATCCGCGCTTTGGCGAACGCGTGGCCAAACTGCTCAAGCAGCAGACCGGGGTCAAGTTCGACAGCGCCGAGAACAAGTTCGAAGGCCTGGCTGCGCAGGACGATGCGGTGGAACTGTCCGGCCAGCTCAACGCGCTGGCGGTGGCCCTGATCAAGATCGCCAACGACCTGCGCTGGATGAATGCCGGTCCGCTGGCTGGCCTGGGCGAAATCGAACTGCCGGCGCTGCAGCCGGGCAGCTCGATCATGCCGGGCAAGGTCAACCCGGTGATTCCGGAGGCCACGGTGATGGTGTGCGCGCAGGTGATCGGCCACCACACCGCGATCACGTTGGCCGGGCAGACCGGCAATTTCCAGTTGAACGTGACGCTGCCGCTGATCGCGGCCAACCTGCTCGATGGGATCGGCCTGCTGTCCAACATCTCGCGGCTGCTGGCCGACACCGCGATCGCCGGCCTGACGGTGCGCGAAGACCGGGTGCGCGAGGCGCTGGACCGCAACCCGATCCTGGTGACCGCGCTGAACCCGATCATCGGCTATGAAAAGGCTGCAGCGATTGCCAAGCGCGCCTACAAGGAGCAGCGCCCGGTGCTGGACGTGGCGCTGGAGGACAGCGGGTTGTCCGAGGCGGAGCTGCGCAAGCTGTTGGACCCGGCGGCGCTGACGGCCGGTGGTATCCATGCGGGTAGCGGCGGTGGAGGTGGTTGATCGATACAGGTAGCGGCAACAACGAAAAACGGGCCGAAAGGCCCGTTTTTTGTTCCGCCGGTAGTGCCGGCCGCTGGCCGGCGCTTCGTTCCCGCCGCGAGCAAGCCGTTCGGTGGCCGGAAATTCAGGGGCAGCCGGGCAGAGCCCGGCTCTACGGGGACTGGCTCAGTGGCCATCGACGCGCCGCGCCGTCAATCGTCAGTGCCGATCGGCCTGCAGGTTGTCGAAGGTCTCGGTGTAGTCCTTGAACTCCGGGATGCGCTGCACCAGGTCCGGCGGGATCGGCTGCATGCCGGCCGGCACCTGGATCTTGACCGAACGCTTGGCCGGGTCCGGCGGGGCGTCGGTGAGGGTGTTCTGGCGCAGCACCTGCAGCTGGCCGAACATGCCCTGCAGCAGGGCCTGCTGGCTGGGGTCGAGCGGAATTTCGATCTCGTCGATCTTCATGTGGCCGTTGGGCAGCACAATGATGTTCGGCGCCGGCGCGCGGCGCACCGTGAGCATGCCGTCGCTGACGGTGATCTTCGGCTTGCCGCGCTCGGCACGATGGTTGCGGTATTCCTGGTCGCAGCCGGTGGCGGCCAGGCAGAACAGGGCAAACAGCAGCAGGCACAGCTTCTTCATGGTGAGCGCAGGCATGAAAAGGGGGAGGACCATTCTAGTCCTCCCCCCGTGCGTGCGGACCCGGCTGCGACCGAACGTCGCAGGCCCGGCAATTACTTGCCGCAGTCGTCGATGTCGCTCTGGTCCATGGTGGCGTAGGGCTTGAACTCGGGCACGGCGGCGGCCAGCGCCTGCTGCGTGGCCATCATGCCCGGCAGCAGGGTACACAGCTGCTTGGCCTGGGCCTCGATCTTGCTGGCTTCGGCGTTCACCCGCCCCTCGATGCCCTGGGTATCGCCGGAGAAGATGCCCTTCAGCGCCTCGCCGGCCGCCTTCACGCCCAGGTTGGCCCCGGCCACGCCGATCTCCATGCCGGCGCCGGCCACCGCTTCCACCTGCTTCCGGTAGTCCAGCAGAAGTTCACGCTGGTGGGCGTCGGTGGCCACGGCGGTGCCGTTGATCAGCAGTTCCCCCTGCGGGGTGATTTCGGCCTTGATCGACTGGCCGTTGGACACGCTGATATTGCTCTCCGCCAGTTCCTTGCGGGCCTTGTCGGTGGCGTCCTGCACGGTCTTGCCAACGGTGCTGGCTTCAGCGGCCGGCGACGTGGCCTTGCCGGTACCCGGGTCGGTCCGGGCGGCGTCGTGGTTGTTGCAGGCTGCCAGCGGCAGGCACAGCAGCAGGGTGGGCAGCAGCAGTCGGGTGGTCATGCGCAGGTTCCTGGAAGGGGGGGATTACTTGCCGCGCGGCAGCTGCACGCGACCGCCGATACCGCTGTGGTTCACATCGCCACTGCCGCTGTGGGCCACGGTCAGGTCGCCGCTGACATCGCGCGCGGTGACGTCACCGGAGCCATGCCGTTCGACGCTGACGTTGCCGCCCACGCCGCGCAGTTCGACATCGCCCGAGCCCACGTTGCCGATGCTGACGTTGCCTTTGACCTGGCGCACGTCGGCGTCGCCGGAACCCAGCGTTTCCAGCGTGACGTTGCCCTGCACGCCGTCCAGTTCGAGGTCGCCCGAACCCACCGTGCCGACCTTCGCGTTGCCGCGCAGGTTGCGTGCCTTGAAGTCGCCCGAACCCACCGACAACAGGTTGAGCGAACCGGCGCCGTCCAGGGTCACATCGCCGGAGCCGATCGCGGCGGTGACCGCGCCCTTGATGTTGTGCAGGGCGATGTCGCCCGAGCCGACGTCGGCGCTCAGCGAGTGCGCACCGGTGACGCTGACGTCGCCCGAGCCGACCTTCAGCTGCACCAGCAGGGTATCCGGCACGCTGCCGCGCAGGTCCAGGTAGGCGTAGTTGCTACCGCCGATGTTGATGCTGAGGTTCTGCTTTTCGCGTTGCAGGCGCACCACCAGCTTGTCGCCCACCTTCTGCTGGGTCACGGTCAGCTGGCGCAGCCAGTCCGCGTTGGAGGCGCAGGCGCGGCCACTGAGCTGTGCGGCACCGCCCCCGGCGGTGAGCACCAGATCGTGCTGGTTGACCTCGAACACCACCGCCTTGGCGCCGGCCAGGTCGAGCTTGAGGTCACGCGGTTCATTGAACTTGCACTGCGGCTGTTCGGCCAGGGCCGACAGCGGCAGCAACAGCAGGGAAGCAACAGCGAGCATGCGGATCATGTGCGGCTCCTTGAGTGAATCGATCAGATCTCGCCGGCGCGGCGGCGCAGGCGGATGGCGACGATGATGAAGACCACGCCCACTGCGGCACCGATCCAGATATCGGGCAGGCTCAACGCGGTCAGCTGGTTGGCCGGGGCCAGCGCGGCCACCAGGTTGTCACGGTCGCCGATCACCGCGCGCAGCTCATCGGCGCGGTAGAACACGTCACTTCCCGGTAGAGTGCCCAGCAACAGGCGGCCGACGATGTGCTTCCAGAACCAGCCGCTGGTGCTGTCGAAGGCATTCATCAGGTGCGTGCTGCTGACGATGATGCCGGCAAACAGCGGCAGCATCACCGCCCACAGGAACGGCTTGGTCTTGGCCCAGGCCGAGCACATCAGCAGCCAGCCCACGCTCGGCAGTGCCCAGAGCAGGTACACCGGCAGCCAGGACAGGTGACCGGCCGCGATGGCCAGCGGGCTGGCCGGACCCCAGATCAGGGTCATCGGGTCGCCGCCGTGGCTGAGCACCACCACGCTGATGATCAGCAGGAAGCCGAACATGGTCAGGATCGAGGCGATCACCGCGATCACCGGTGCCACCAGCAATGCGCTCAATGCCTTGGACAGCACCGTCTGGGTGTCCGACAGCGGCAGCGACTTCCAGAACAGGATGCTGCGATCGCGGCGGTCGTCGTACAGCGCACCCAGGCAGTAGAAGAACACCACGAAGGCCAGCACGATGAACGGCCACAGCGAACTCAGCAGCAGGGTCAGGTCCAGGCCGTTGGCCAGGTTGTGCAGCGCCTCGGCGTCCAGCTTCTTCGTCAGCAGGGCCAGGTCCAGCCCGTTGACGTTGACGCTTTCATTGTCGATCACCAGGCTGCCACTCTTGGCCGCGCGGTTCATGGCCAGCAGCCCGAACAGAATGCCGATCAGGCTCATCACCAGCGAAATCGCGCCGGCGATCAGCGGGGCGTACAGGAACCCACCGCGGTTCTCCCAGTACTCGCGCTTGAGCATCCACTTGAAGGTGCTGGCCTTGCTGATGGGGTGGTAGTGGACGGTGTTCATGCGTAGGTTCCCTTCATGATGGCCACGAACAGGTCCGCCAGCCCCGGGCTGCGGATCTCGCCCAGGGGCGTGAGCTGGGCGCGCGGCACCCCGTCGAACAACAGCACGGTCTTGCCGAACGGCAGGGCACGCTCGTCGATGGGCTGCAGGGCGCGGGCGGCGTCCAGCGACTCGGCCGACACCAGCACTTCGCTGTAGCGCTCGCCAATGTCTTCCATGTCGGTGGTGAGCACGATGCGGCCGTCGCGGATGAACATCACATCGGTGAGGATGTGCTCGATCTCTTCCACCTGGTGGGTGGTGACGATGATGGTCTTCTGCTCGTCGAAGTAATCCTCCAGCAGGCGCTGGTAGAACTCCTTGCGGTACAGGATGTCCAGGCCCAGGGTCGGCTCGTCCAGCACCAGCACCTTGGCATCGATGGCCATCACCAGCGCCAGGTGCAGCTGCACGATCATGCCCTTGGACAGCTCGCGCACGCGCTGCTTGGGCTGCAGCTTGGTCGAGGCCAGGAACCGCTCGCAGCGGGCGCGGTCGAAGCGCGGGTGGGTCCCGGCGACGAAGTCGATCGCTTCGCGCACCTTCATCCAGCGCGGTAGCACCGCCACGTCGGCGATGAAGCACACATCGTTCATCAGCGCGTTGCGCTGCACGGCCGGGTCCAGCCCCAGCACCTGCAGTTCGCCTTCCACCGTGGCCAGGCCCAGCAGCGCCTTGAGCAGGGTGGTCTTGCCGGCGCCGTTGGGGCCGATCAGGCCGGTGATCCGGCCCGGGGCGATGGTGAAGCTGGTGTTGTCCAGCGCCACGGTCTGCTTGTAGGCCTTGCGAAGGCCTCGGGCGGAAATGACGACATCACTTGCAACGACATTCATGAGGATTTCCCCTGGGGCAGCAATTCGTCGAGATTCAGGCCCAGGCGCTGGATGCGCTCCAGCACCAGTGGCCATTCTTCATTGAGGAACCGGTCGCGCTCGCTGCTGCGCAGCTGCGTGGCCGCTTCCTCGGTCATGAACATGCCCAGCCCGCGGCGCTTCTCGACCAGGCCTTCGTCAGCCAGTTCCTGGTAGGCGCGCGAAACGGTGATGGGGTTGAGCTGGTATTCGGCGGCGACCTGTCGGACCGAAGGCAGGGCGTCGCCAGGCTTGATGATGCCGTCAAGCATCATGGCAATCACGCGCTCTTTCAGCTGACGGTAGATCGGAGCACCATCGCTCCATTGGATATCGCTCATGGTCAGCTCCGTGGGTTCAGCGACTGTGCGAATGAGAAGTAAGGCATGGACAGGGAGCTGTGCAGCCGGCGTGGGGGCGTGGGGGCGCCGTTGGCGTTCCCTGCCTGGAGTACGCCTGCGTCCTGCGGGCTTTCAAACGCACCGGTGGCAGCGGCGCTGCCTATGTCACCGGCGGGGGTGCCAAGCCAGCCGAGCAGCAACAGCGCGGAGGCGGCGGTGACAGCTTTGGCGGACTGGCGGCGGCGCATGCGGTTCATGGGCTTCCCCTGCATCAGGTGACTGGTGTTGTATGCAACTATAACACCGGCACGCCGGAGTGCAACAGGTGACCACCCCCAACTGATGGCAGGGGTATGACAGCGGACGCGCTGTGATTTCAACTGATTGATTTGTATAGCGATGTTCTGGTTTCCTGACGGCTCGGTAGGCCATCGTCCATTCAGTCTGGTCAATGGTAGGTGAGCTGACACCTCTATTCAGGTAATGTGGCAGACCGCCACACTCGGCAAGCCGGTGCGGATCGGCGGCTCGGCGACCGCTGGATGCCGGGTCGAGAGGCCTGCCTGTAGCAGGGCAGGGCGCTGCGGCCACGCCACGCAGCGGCAAAAGTGCCGGTGATATAGTCCGAAACAACCCTTTTGATCCCTTTCCTGGAGTGTTCCGATGCCCCTGACCCACCTTGAGTCGTCCCCGCGCCGTGCGGCCACCGTGCGGGTGCGCCGTTGGGGCGTGACGCTGCTGCTGGGCGGGTTGCTGGCTGCCAGCGGGGCCCAGGCGGCCGGGCTGCTGGACGTGTCCTATCGACCGCTGGCCGGCAAGACCGAGGTCAACCTGCAGAAGCAGTACGGCGGCAAGGTGCTGCTGGTGGTCAACACCGCGAGCAAGTGCGGCTTCACCCCGCAGTACGAAGGCCTGGAAGCGCTGCAGCAGAAGTACGCCGGGCGCGGGTTCTCGGTGCTGGGCTTCCCCTCCAACGACTTCAAGGGGCAGGAGCCGGGCGACGAGACCCAGATCCAGGAATTCTGCACGCTGACCTACGGGGTCAAGTTCCCGATGTTCCAGAAGGTGCAGGTCACCGGGCCGCAGGCCACGCCGCTGTACCAGCGGCTGACCGCCGCGACCGGGGTGGCGCCGGGCTGGAATTTCCACAAGTACCTGATCGGCCGGGACGGCCGGGTGGTGGCGCAGTTCCCCAGCAAGGTCACGCCGGACGACAAGGCGCTGGTCGCCGCGATCGAACGTGAGCTGTCTGTCATACCCGCCAAACACTGACAACCTCGACATCTCGCATGTGCGTGCGACAATGATCGCTTTCGCGCCGACGTCGGCGTCCAGTCACTTCCAGGAAAGTAGCGAATGAAGATGGGAATGCGCGGCGCCGCGGCGTCGGTTCTGATTCTGGCGATGGGTGCCACCGGTACCGTGATGTCGCAACAACCGGCCGCGCGTGCGGCCGTCAAGGAGACTTCCGCTTTGAACTCCCAACGGGAAAAGCTCGGCTACGCCATCGGTATCGACGTGGCCAACTCGTTCGCCCCGATCTCCAGCGAGATCGACCTGGCTGCGCTGCGCCGCGGCGTGACCAATGCCTTTGAAGGCAAGCCGCCGCTGATGTCGCAGGACGAGGCGCAGAAGACCGACGCCGCCCTGCGTCAGGCGATGATGGCCAAGAGCGGCCAGCCGGTGCCGGGCGTGGCCCCGGGTACCCCGCCGCCGAAGGTGGACCGCGAGAAGGTGGGCCTCATGCTGGGCACCTACGCCGTGGGTCCGTCGCTGGCACCGCTGAAGGCGGACCTGGACCTGGACGCGCTGTTCGATGCCGTCACCACCACCTTCAACGGTGGCACCGCCAAGATGACCCCGGAGCAGGCCAAGGCCACGCTGGAAGGTTTCATGGCCGGCAAGCAGGCTGAAATGCAGGCCGAATCGGCTGCCAAGGCCGGTACCAACCGCACCGAAGGCAACGCGTTCCTGGCCAAGAACAAGACCGTGCCGGGCGTTGTCACCACCGCCTCGGGCCTGCAGTACCAGGTGCTGCGTCCGGGTTCGGGCGAACGCCCGATGCCGACCAGCAAGGTCCGCGTCAACTATGAAGGCAAGCTGCTGGACGGCACCGTGTTCGACAGCAGCTACGAGCGTGGCCAGCCGATCGAATTCGGCCTGGACCAGGTGATCAAGGGCTGGTCCGAAGGCGTCTCGCTGATGCCGACCGGGTCCAAGTACCGCTTCTGGATCCCGGGCGAGCTGGCCTACGGCGAACAGGGCACGCCGGGCGGTCCGATCGGTCCGAACGCGACGCTGACCTTCGACGTCGAACTGCTCAACGTCCTGCCGTAAGCGAAACTGGAGTCCCCACGGACATGCGTGTAGCGATTTTCGGTACCGGTTACGTCGGTCTGGTCACGGGTACCTGCCTGGCCGATGTCGGCCACCAGGTGGTCTGCGTCGATATTGACCAGGCCAAGGTCGACGGCCTCAACCGTGGCGTCATCCCGATCTACGAACCGGGCCTGGAGCCGATGGTCAAGGCCAATCACGCCGCATCGCGGCTGGCCTTCACCACCGATGCCGCCAGCGCGATCACGCATGGCCAGGTGATCTTCATCGCCGTGGGCACGCCTCCGGACGAGGACGGCAGCGCCGACCTGCAGTACGTGCTGGCGGTGGCCCGCACGATCGGCACGCACATGGCCGTGCCGACCGTGGTGGTGAACAAGTCGACCGTGCCGGTAGGCACGGCCGACAAGGTGCGTGCCGCCATTGCCGAGGTGCTGGCGGCGCGTGGGGTGGAGATCGCGTTCGACGTGGTCTCCAACCCGGAATTCCTGAAGGAGGGCGACGCGGTTGCCGACTGCATGCGGCCCGACCGCATCGTAGTGGGGGCCTCCAACCCCGATTCGGTGGCGCTGATGCGCCGCCTGTACGCACCGTTCAACCGCAACCACGACCGCGTGGTGGAAATGGACGTGCGCTCGGCGGAGCTGACCAAGTACGCCGCCAACGCGATGCTGGCGACCAAGATTTCGTTCATGAACGAAATTGCCAACATCGCCGAGAAGGTCGGTGCCGACATCGAGCAGGTCCGTCAGGGCATCGGCTCGGATCCGCGCATCGGCTGGCACTTCATCTACCCGGGCGCCGGTTACGGCGGCTCGTGTTTCCCCAAGGACGTGCAGGCGTTGGCCCGCACCGCGCAGCAGCATGGCCATGAGCCGAAGCTGTTGAACGCGGTGGAGGCGGTCAACGAAGCGCAGAAGGGGCATCTTTACCAGCTGATCCAGCGCCACTATGACCGTGGCGAGGACGAAGGCGTGCGTGGCAAGACCTTTGCGGTATGGGGGTTGGCCTTCAAGCCCAACACCGACGACATGCGCGAAGCCTCCAGCCGGCGCCTGCTGGCCCAGTTGTGGGAAGGCGGTGCCAGCGTGCGCGCCTATGATCCCGAAGCCACCGACGAAGCGCGCCGCATCTTTGGTGAGCGCGATGACCTGGTGTTCTGCGACAACGCCTACGACGCGCTGGACGGCGCCGATGCGCTGGTTGTGGTGACTGAATGGAAGCAGTTCCGCAGCCCGGATTTCGTCCGCCTGCGCGAGGTGCTCAACGATGCGGTCGTGTTCGACGGCCGCAACCTGTACGACCCGCAGGAAATCGAAGCCGCGGGCCTGGCCTACTACGGCATTGGCCGGGGACGTTCGCTGCATGCATGATTCCACCCCCACACCGCGTGAGCAGGCGCTGGAAGCGCGCCTGATCGAGCTGGAAATGCGCGTGTCCTTCCAGGAACAGGCCTTGGCCGAGCTCAGTGAAGCACTGGCCGATGCACGCATCGAAGGCAGCCGCAACGCCGACCTGACCCGCCTGCTGCTGGAGGACCTGGGCAAGGTCCGCAACGCGCTGTATTCCGATTCGGGCGAAGAACCGCCGCCCCCGCACTACTGATCGATTCCACGTCATGAGCGATACACTCCGCGACCAGCTGCTGGGCCTTGGTTTCAAATCCGCGCCCAAGCCAGAACGCAAACCCGATGCCCGCCGTGACGGCCGGCCGGGCAACAAACCCCACGGTGCGCGTCCCCCGGGCAAGCCCGGCGAAGCGCGCCCGCCGCGTGAAGGTGCCCCGGGGCGTCCGCCGCGCGAGAGCGATGCCGCGCGCCGCGCACCGCACGGCAAGGGCCGCCCGGGCGGTGGCCCGCGTCCCGGCCAGGACCAGAACGCCGGCCAGGGCAAGCCGCGTTCGCGCGAGGACATCGACCTGGCCAAGGCCTACGCGATCCGCGCGCAGAAGGAGAAAGACGACCGCATCGAAGCCGAGCGCCTGAAGCAGGAAGAAGCGCGCCTGCGCCGCGAAGCCAAGGCCAAGCTGGACGTGCTGCTGGACGGCAAGTCGTTGAATGACGCCGGCGCCGAGATTGCCCGCCACTTCAACTACGGCGGCAAGATCAAGCGCGTGTACGTCACCGCCGACCAGCTCAAGGCGCTCAACGCCGGCGAGCTGGGCGTGCTGCAGCAGAACGGCCGTTACCTGCTGGTGACGGCGGCCGTGCTCGACGAGGCCGAAGCGATCTTCGCCCCGTCGGTGGCGCTGCGCGTGGATCCCAATGCCACCGCCGAGGCCGACCCGTACGCCGACCCGGCCTACCAGGTGCCCGACGACCTGGTCTGGTAAGCGGTCGATCGCACGACGAAGAAGGGCGCCGAACGGCGCCTTTTTTTGGTTCTTCGCCCCCGATGCGGGGCAAGCAGAAACTGCTTTGACGCTGTCCAGGCGCAGACGTCGGTGGATCGGGCGCTGGGCCCCCATGCCCTTTCCGGCGAATGTCCTCCGGCGTCGGCCTGCGGCCGCCACCTCCCCCTTTATTTCGCCTCCAAGGGCATGGGGGCCCAGCGCCCGACCCACCGACAGCGCCAGAAAAGCCTGGCTTCCCCTCCTTGCCGCAAGTCGAGCCCCGTAGCGGCCGGTAGGCTCCTGGGCAAAATAAAGGAGGAGGCCGCCATGCGCGGCCGGGGGACATTTGCGCCAGGGGCCTACCGGGTGCTACGGGGCCCTCACGCTCGCGACCGGTCCGATCGGAGACGTCAGCCGATCCCAATCGCGCCTTCGCACCCGGCCACCCGCGTAACGTCGTGCTGACTCTGCGACGGCCCTCGCAGCAAGACGCTCCCCTTGGAGTGAAGAAGAACTCTCTTTTTCAGGGCGCAGGGCGCAGGGCGCATCGTGCCGAGCGGGGATTACTCCGTGATCGGACCGGCCACTTCCTGCCCGGCCTGCCAGACTGCGCCGATGCGCTGGGTGTTTGCGATGTCGGTGAGCGGGTCGGCGTCCAGCACCAGCAGGTCGGCGCGCTTGCCGGCGGCGAGCCGGCCGCGGTCGGCCAGGCCCAGCAGGTCCGCCGCCTGCGACGTGGCGATCTGCAGTGCCTGCGCAGGCGTCAGCCCGGCCTGCACCAGCAACTGCAGCTCGCGGTGCTCGGCGACGCCGATCACCCGCTGCGGCATCGCACCGGCATCGGTGCCGAAACCCAGCTTGACCCCGGCCGCCTGCAGGCGGCGCACGTTGTCCAGGTTGGTCGCCACCGCCGCGCGTGCGGCCGGAATGCCGCTGCCGGCCAGTTGCGCGCGCTGCCACGCCGGCTGCGACCAACGGGCCAGCACGTCGCGGTGCAGGGCCTGGCGCAGGAACGGCTGCTGCAGCGCCTGCGGGTGTTCGGCGTACCAGTAGTTGGCCTCGTCGATGGCCACCGTCGGGATGTACCACGTGCCCTGCTCGCGCATTTTCCTGGCCAGCATCGGGTCGACCGCGCGGTCGCGGATGCCGTGGGCCAGGATGTCCACCTTGGCATCGACCAGGTCGCGGGCCTGATCGAGGTCGTGGATGTGCGCGGCCACCGTGAGGCTCCTCGCGTGCGCTTCGGCGATGGCGGCGCGGTACACCTCCGGGGTCATCATCGGGCGCTTGCCGCCCAGGTCGTCCACCCACAGCTTGATCAGGTCCACGCCGTCGGCGTGCTGGGTGGCCACCGCCGCGCGCGCCTGTTCGGCGGTGCGCGGGCGCGCGACCGGGTCGTGGCGCAGGCCCATGCTGTCCGCGGGGGGGGCGCCATCGGGCGCGCCGATCCCGCCGCCAGCACCGTACAGTTGCGCGCCCAAGGCGGGATCGGCGTTCACTTCCGTGCGGATGGCGAAGAAATCCGCCCCATTCATGCCCAGCGCGGTGACGGTGGTGATGCCGTAGCGCTGGAACTGGCGCAGGTCGCGCACCACGTTGTCGCGCGTGTAGTAGCGGTCGCCGTGCTCCAGCCCCTGGGTGTTGCCCACATGCGCGTGGTCGCTGACCAGCGCAGGCAGCAGCGTCTTGCCGGTGTAATCGATGCGGCGCGCGCCGGTGGCGGCAGCGGGCAGGGGCGTGCCGATATGCACGATGCGGGCGCCATCGATCAGAACCGGGGTGATGCCGCGATCGCGCTGGCCATCGAAGACGCGCGCGTTCTCCAGCAGGATCGGCTCGGCGGCGGCAGGCAGGGCGACGGTGGCAATTAGTAGTGCCCACAGGCGGCTCGGTCGCATCGGCGGCTCCAGTCTTGGGGGAAGGTTGAGCCTACCCCATCGGGCGGGTCGCGTTGCCGGCCAGCGGACTGCGATCATCTGCGCCTGTGGGCGCGCAGCAGGGGAAGGCTGATGGCGAAGAAGCACAGCAGCGCGCCGACGAGCGCGAAGCCGCTGCCTGCCAGGAAGGCAGTACGGCCCTGGTCGATGCCCCACAGCTGGCCGGCGATCAGTGCGCCCAGCACGCCGCCCACGCCGGAGGAGAAGCCGTACAGCAGGCCCTGGCCATGGCCGTTGAGGCGACCGGGGAAATAGGTGGCCAACATCTGCATCGCGGCCGCGAAGAACGCGGCAAACCCGAGGGCGTGCGCGGTCTGCGCCAGCAGCATCACCGGCAGGTTGTCCGGGAACAACGCGGTGATCGCCCAGCGCACGGTGGAACTGAGCAGCGCGATCAGCAGCATCCAGCTGGCGTCATAGCGACGGAAGAAGCGGCCGATGGTGAAGAACACGCCTACTTCGAACACCACCCCGATGGTCCACAGCAGCCCGAGCGTAGAGGTGGCATAGCCGTGGTGGTCCATGTAGACAGAGAAGAACGTGTAGTACGGCCCGAACGACAGCTGCTCCATGAACGCGGCCAGGAAAAACGCCAGCACCTGCGGCTTGCGCACGATCTGCCAGAAGCCGGTCGCGTCGCCGTCGCTGCGCTGCAGGTTGCGCGCGTAGGAGTTGGCGAACCCCGAGGCGGCGAGCAGGCCGAACAGCGGCAGCATCAGCCATGGCAGCAGGTGTGCGTTGCCCGCGCCGCCGTCGCCTTCGATGATCCAGCCAAACAGCATCACCACCGCGATGAAGCCCAGCGAGCCCCAGACCCGGATCAATCCGTAGCGATGGCTGTCGCTGCCCAGGTGGGTCAACGTGATCGATTCGAACTGCGGCATCACCGCGTTGTAGAAGAAGCAGAACGCGACCATCGCCGGGTACAGCCACGGTTGCGGCAGCGGCAGCAGGAATGCGCAGAACGTGAGCAGCGTCAGCACGCAGCCCAAGCGCAGCCAGAAAATCGGGCGCGGCGAGGCGGCGGCGAGCGAGGTCCACGTGGTGGGCGCGACGATGCGGGTGGCGTACCAGATGCCCATCATCACGCTGATCGCGGTGACGCTCATCCCGCGGGAGGTCAGGAACAACGACCAGTACGGGGTGAATGCGCCGAGCGCGGCGTAGTAGACCAGGTAGAACGACGAGAGGCGGACGACCGGTACGGCGTCGCGGGTGGGGGCGGTCATGCGGGGTCTCGGTGGGCGCGCACCCATCAACGGTGGGTACCAACCGGTGCATTATGCCGCTAGCACCCGACCGTGGGTCGGGTGACGCCCTCACTCCGGATCGTAATCCAGGTTCGAGGCCAGCCAGCGTTCGGCCTGCGCGCGGTCCACGCCCTTGCGCTTTGGCAGATGCCGGCATGCTTCTCGGCGATCACGCGAGAAGATCGACTTGGCCAAGGCCTATGCGATCCGCGCGCAGAAGAAGCAAGACGACTGCATCGAGGCCGAGCGCCTGAAGCAGGAAGAAGCACGCCTGCGCCGCGAAGCCAAGGCCAACCTGGGCGCGCTGCCGCGATGGAACCTGCATCAGCGCGATGCGGTTGCCTGCAGATGGCCTTCGGCTTCCTGCTGCTGCATGAAGCCCAGCACGTGCTGGGCCACGCTCACCGGCTGTTCTTCCACTGCGAAATGACCGGCATCGAGCAGGTGCACCTGGGCCTTGGGCAGATCGCGTTGGTAGGCAAGGGCCCCCGCGCTGATGAAGGCCGGGTCGTGCCGCCCCCAGATTACCAGCGTCGGCGGCTGTCGATCACGCAGGAATGCTTGCCAGCGCGGATACGCGGCGATGTTGTTTTGGTAATCCTGGAAGAGCTGTACCTGGATGCGCTGGTCGCGGTGGGTGGACAGCCCGGCCAGGTCGTGAGTCCACGCATCGGGGCTTACCCGCTCCGGGCGTCCGCGCACATCGCGCAGGTATTGACCGTTGATGATGCTCTCAGCGCTGACCACGCCGTGCAGACGTGCAACGCTGGACTGCGAGCGGTCGCGCTGCACCTCGGCAAAGAACGCCTGGCGCGCCGGCGTCAGGCCGTCCAGGTACGCATTGCCGTTCTGCACAATCAGGGTCTGAAGACGATCCGGTTGCTCAAGCATCAGGCCGAATCCCACCGGCGCACCGAAGTCCTGCACGTACAGGCTGTAGCGGCGTAGCCCGAGCTGGTCAACGAACGCGGCCACATGCGCGCTGAGCCGATCAAAGGTGTAAGGCTGGCGGTCCGGGTCGGGGCGGTCGCTGTAGCCCGAGCCGAGATGGTCCGGCGCGATCACGTGGTAATGGCCGGACAGCAACGGAATCAGCTCGCGGTAAGTATGCGAGGAAGAAGGGTAGCCATGCAGCAACAGCAGGGTAGGGCGCGAGGGATCACCAGCCTCGCGGTAGAACGTGCGCAGGCCGTTGACCTCGATGCTGCGGTAGTAGGTCTTGGCAGGCCAAGCGGCGGGTGCCGACACGGTCGTGGAGGCCTGCGCGACGGTAGCACCGGACGCAAGCGTAAGCGGTAGCAGAAGGAGGAGACGGTGCATGGCGTGATTCCAGAAGCGGGCCTTCATCTTGTGACGAAAGGCCGCTCCGTCCATCGCGTTTGGCAACGTGGGTTCAACAACATTTAGCCAATTGCCTGGCGAGCATCCGCAGCAAGCTGATCGCGCTACCACGCGACGCGCACGAGCCGTCGTATTGCTGATGGCGACGCAAATGAAGCGCGACCAGGAAAGATATTCCGCGTGGGGAAAGCGGGCGCGATGACGCGGCTGGCCACGTGGCGCGCTGTGCGTACCCGTCGGCGGCAGTGCCCTGCCACCGGCCTGCGGTCGACCCGCGGTTTAATCCGGATCGTAGTCCAGGTTCGAGGCCAGCCAGCGTTCGGCCTGCACCCGGTCCACACCCTTGCGCTTGGCGTAGTCGCTCACCTGCTCGCGCGACACCCGCCCCACCACGAAATACTGGCTCTGCGGATGGCTGAAGTAATAGCCGGATACGGCCGCGGTCGGCAGCATCGCAAAGCTCTCGGTGAGTTGCATGTCGGCGTTGCGCTCGGCGTCCAGCAGCCGGAACAGCGTGGCCTTCTCGCTGTGCTCGGGGCAGGCCGGGTAGCCCGGGGCCGGGCGGATGCCGCTGTACTTCTCGGCGATCAACGCCTCGTTGTCCAGCTGTTCGTCGGGCTGGTAGCCCCAGTAGTCGGTGCGCACGTGTTGGTGCAAACGCTCGGCCAGCGCTTCAGCGAAGCGGTCGGCCAGCGCCTTGAGCAGGATGGCGTTGTAGTCGTCGTGGTCAGCCTCGAAGCGGGCCACGTGCGCGTCGATGCCGATCCCGGCGGTCACCGCGAACGCGCCGATCCAGTCCTGCTTGCCGCTGTCGGCCGGGGCGATGAAATCGGCCAGGCAGAAATCCGGCCGCTCCACCGGCTTGTCGACCTGCTGGCGCAGGAAGTGCAGCACTGCCGGGCCGTCATCGGTGCGCAGGTGCACGTCATCGCCAACGCTGTTGGCCGGCCACAGCCCGAACACCGCCTTGGCGGTCAGCCATTTCTCGCTGACGATGCGGTCAAGCATCGCGCGCGCGTCGCGGTACAGCTCGGTGGCCTGCGTGCCCACGATCTCGTCGGTGAGGATGGCCGGGTACTTGCCGGCCAGTTCCCAGGCCTGGAAGAACGGCGTCCAGTCGATCACCCTGACCAGGTCGGCCAGGGGGTAGTCGTGCAGCACGTGCAGGCCCGGCTTGCGCGGCGTGGGCGGGGTGTAAGTGGCCCAGTCGCCGCTGAAGCGCTGCGCACGCGCTTTGGCCAGCGTTACCAAACGCTTGGCGTCGCCGCGGTTGCGGTGGCGCTGGCGGATGTCGGCGTAGTCGGCCTCGTTGGCGGCCACGAAGGCCTCGCGCAGTTCGCTGGAGATCAGCGACTGGGCCACGCCGACCGCACGCGAGGCATCCTTCACCCACACCGTGGGCGCCTTGTAGTGCGGGTCGATCTTCAGCGCGGTGTGCGCGCGCGAGGTGGTCGCGCCGCCGATCATCAGCGGCATCGTGAAGCCCTGCCGCTGCATTTCGCGGGCGACGTGGCTCATTTCCTCCAGCGACGGCGTGATCAGGCCGGACAGGCCGATGATGTCGGCATTCTCGGCGCGCGCGGCGTCGAGGATCTTCTGGGCCGGCACCATCACGCCGAGGTCGACCACCTCGAAATTGTTGCAGGCCAGAACCACGCCCACGATGTTCTTGCCGATGTCGTGCACGTCGCCCTTGACCGTGGCCATGATGATCTTGCCGTTGCTCTTGGCCGTGTCGCCGCTGCGTGCCTTCTCCGCTTCGATGTACGGCAGCAGGTAGGCCACGGCCTTCTTCATCACCCGCGCCGACTTGACCACCTGCGGCAGGAACATCTTGCCGGCACCGAACAGGTCGCCCACGATGTTCATGCCGTCCATCAGCGGCCCTTCGATCACGTCCAACGGGCGGCTGGACCGGGCGCGGGCTTCTTCGGTATCAGCCTCCACCCAGGCGTCCAGGCCATGCACCAGCGCATGCGCCAGGCGCGCGTCGATCGGCTTCTCGCGCCAGGCCAGGTCTTCGCCCTTGACCTCGCCCTTCTTGCCCTTGTAACGCTCGGCGATTTCCAGCAGGCGCTCGGTGCCGTCGCGGCGACGGTTGAGGATCACGTCCTCCACGCGTTCGCGCAGTTCCGGGTCCAGCTCGTCGTAGATCGGCATGGCGCCGGCGTTGACGATGCCCATGTCCATGCCGGCGGCGATGGCGTGGTACAGGAACACCGCATGGATCGCCTGGCGCACGCTTTCGTTGCCGCGGAAGGAGAACGACACGTTGGAGACGCCGCCGGAGACATGGCAGTGCGGCAGGGTGCGCTTGATGATGCGGGTGGCTTCGATGAAGTCGACCGCGTAGTTGTCGTGTTCCTCGATGCCGGTGGCGACGGCGAAGATGTTCGGATCGAAGATGATGTCCTGCGGCGGGAAGCCGACCTCGTCCACCAGGATGCGGTAGGCGCGGGTGCAGATCTCCACCTTGCGCGCGCAGGTATCGGCCTGGCCGTCCTCGTCGAAGGCCATCACCACCGCGGCCGCGCCGTAGCGCAGCACCTTGCGCGCGTGCTCGATGAACTGCGCCTGGCCTTCCTTGAGCGAGATCGAATTGACCACGCTCTTGCCCTGCAGGCACTTCAGCCCGGCCTCGATCACGCTCCACTTGGAGGAGTCGACCATCACCGGAATGCGGGCGATGTCCGGTTCGGACATGATCAGGTTGAGGTAGCGCGTCATCGCCTTTTCGGAATCGATCAGGCCCTCGTCCATGTTCACATCGAGGATCTGCGCGCCGTTGGCCACCTGCTGGCGCGCCACGTCCACCGCCTCTTCGTAGCGCTCTTCCTTGATCAGCTTGCGGAACTGCGCGCTGCCGGTAACGTTGGTGCGCTCGCCGATATTGACGAACAGCAGGTCCGGCGTGATCACCAGCGGCTCAAGGCCGGACAGGCGGGTGGGGCGGGGAGTCGTCATGGGCGGGCTGGCACGTGCTGGCGGGGGAGGGTCAACGACAACGGGGGGTGGATGCGCTCACGCGGCATCCTCCAGGGCGGGGCCGGGCAGGGCGCGCGGCGGCAGGTCGGCCACCGCCTCGGCGATGGCCCGGATGTGCGCGGGGGTGGTGCCGCAGCAGCCGCCCACCAGGTTGAGCAGGCCGGCGCTGGCGAACTCGCGCAGGGTGCCGGCCATTTCCTCTGGGGTTTCGTCGTACTCGCCGAAGGCGTTGGGCAGGCCGGCGTTGGGGTGCGCGCTGACCAGGCAGTCGGCCACGATCGACAGGGTTTCCACGTGCGGGCGCATGTCGTCGGCGCCGAGCGCGCAGTTCAGCCCGACCGACAGCGGCCGGCTGTGCGCCACCGAGGCATAGAACGCCTCGGCGGTCTGCCCGGACAGGGTGCGCCCGGAGGCATCGGTGATGGTGCCGGAGATCATGATCGGCAGGCGCGCGCCCCGGTCGTCGAACGCTTCTTCGATAGCGTACAGGGCAGCCTTGGCATTGAGGGTATCGAAGATGGTTTCCACCATCAGCGTGTCGGCGCCGCCGTCGATCAGCCCGTCGATGGCTTCGCGGTAGGTCTCGCGCAACGCATCGAAGCTGGTGTTGCGGAACCCGGGGTCATTCACGTCCGGGCTGATCGAAGCGGTGCGACTGGTGGGGCCCAGCACGCCGATCACGAAGCGCGGCTTGTCCGGGGTGGTCGCGGCAACCGCGTCGCAGCACGCACGGGCGACGGCCGCGCCGGCCTTGTTGAGCTCGTAGACCAGGTGCTCCAGGTGGTAATCGGCCTGGCTGACCGAGGTGGCATTGAAGGTGTTGGTTTCCACCAGATCCGCGCCCGCCTCCAGGTAGGCGGTGTGGATGCCGGCGATCACCTCCGGCTTGCTGAGCAGCAGCAGGTCGTTGTTGCCCTTCAGGTCGTGGCCTTCGGGGACGGCATGGTCGCACCCGGCACCATGCACGTGCGCCACGTGGGTGCTGTCGTAGCCGTCGACGAAGCGCGCGCCCCGGTAGTCCTCTTCCTGCAGCCCGTGGCGCTGGATCATCGTGCCCATCGCGCCGTCGATGATCAGGATGCGCCGGGCAAGCGCTTCCTGCAGGGCGTGGACGCGATCGGGGTGCAACCAGGGCAGGGACGACATGGCGGGCCTCAGGGTTTGGTGGCAATCAGCGAGATCACTTCGAAATGCGGTGGGCGCTTTTCGCGGGTCACCGTTTCCAGGTTGGAGACCACCAGCCCGGCCTTCTCGGCGAACTTGCGCAGTTCCTTGTCCGAGAAGCCCAAGTTGACGTGGCCGTACGCATCCACGGCCGCCTTGTGCTCGTGGCGGGCCAGGCTGCACAGCAGCAGGCGCCCGCCCGAGCGCAGCACGCGTGCGCCTTCGGCCACGGCCTGGGCCGGCTTGGCCGCGTAGGTGAGGGCATGCATCAGCACCACCAGGTCGAAGCTGCGATCCTTGAACGGCAGGGCGTGCATGTCGCCTTCGCGCACTTCCACGTTGGCCAGGCGGCGCAGGCGCTCGCTGGCGGCGGCCACCACGCGCGCACTGGTGTCGATGCACACGTAGCGTTTGGCGTGCGGGGCGACCAGCTCGGCCAGCACGCCGTCGCCGGAGGCGATATCCAGCACGTCACCGGCTTCCAGCAGCGGCAGCGCGGTGCGCGCCAGTGCCTCCCAGGTGCGGCCGGGCGAGTAATGGCGCTCCATGTCGCCGGCGACGCTGTCGGCCCAGTTCTGGTCGGCAGCGCGGCTGGCCAGCACCGAGGCCACCCGTTCAGCGTCCTGGCGCAGCAGCGGGTCGTCGCTGCCGGTGCTGAGCGCATGCCACAATGCACGCTGCGCGGAGTCCAGCGCGGCGTCGTCGAAGCGGTAGTAAGCCGACACGCCGGCCCGGCGGTCGCGCACCAGGCCGGCTTCCTTGAGCCGGGCCAGGTGGGTGGACACGCGTGGCTGGGCCAGCGTGGTGATGGCCGACAGCTCGGCCACGGTCAGTTCTTCCTGCTCCAGCAGTGCCAGCAGGCGTACCCGGGTGGCGTCGGCGAACACTTTCAGCCGGATCGACCAGTCCTCAAGATCCATAAATATCTACCTATCGCGATATAGAGATATTTTCGTCCCTGGGCCGGGTGGGGTCAAGTCAGCCGGTATTGCCTGCCCCCCGGTACAATCGCCGCACCTGGACGCGCGTTGCGCGGCCATAAAACAACCATGTTCCCGGGAGGGTGTTGTGGATTTCAGTTTTACCGAAGAGCAGCTGATGCTGCAGGACGTTGCGCGCCGGATCGCGCAGGAAAAGATCGCCCCGAGCGCCGAACATCACGACCGTACCGGCGAATTCCCGCTGGACAACATCCGCCTGCTGGGTGAAAACGGCCTGATGGGCATCGAAGTGCCGGCCGAATACGGCGGCGCGGGCATGGACCCGATTGCCTACGTGCTGGCGATGGTGGAGGTCGCCGCCGGTGACGCTGCGCATTCGACCATCATGTCGGTCAACAACTCGCTGTTCTGCAACGGCATCCTGACCCACGGCAGCGAAGCGCAGAAGCAGAAGTACGTGCGCGCCATCGCCGAGGGTGAGGCCATCGGCGCGTTCGCGCTGACCGAGCCGCAGTCCGGTTCGGACGCCACGGCCATGCGCTGCCGCGCGGTCAAGCAGGCCGACGGCACGTTCGTGATCAACGGCAAGAAGAGCTGGATCACCTCCGGCCCGGTCGCCAAGTACATCGTGCTGTTTGCGATGACCGACCCGGACCAGGGTGCGCGCGGCATCACCGCGTTCATGATCGACACCGACAACGCCGGTTTCCACCGCGGCAAGACCGAGCCCAAGCTCGGCATCCGTGCCTCGGCTACCTGCGAGATCGAGTTCCAGGATTACGTGGCCAGCGCCGACGACGTGCTGGGCAAGGAAGGCGAGGGCTTCAAGATCGCCATGGGTGTGCTCGACGCCGGCCGCATCGGCATCGCCTCGCAGGCCATCGGTATTGCCCGCGCGGCGTATGAATCGACCCTGCAGTACGTGAAGGACCGCAAGGCCTTCGGTGCGGCCATCGGTACCTTCCAGATGACCCAGGCCAAGATCGCCGACATGAAGTGCAAGCTGGATGCAGCCCTGTTGCTGACCCTGCGCGCGGCATGGGTGAAGGGCCAGGGCAAGCGTTTCAGCAATGAAGCGGCCATCGCCAAGCTGACCGCATCCGAAGCGGCGATGTGGATCACCCACCAGGCCGTGCAGATCCACGGCGGCATGGGCTACTCCAAGGAAATGCCGCTGGAGCGGTACTTCCGTGATGCCAAGATCACCGAGATCTACGAGGGCACCTCGGAGATCCAGCGGCTGGTGATCGCGCGCAACGAGACCGGGCTGCGCTGATCGAGCCCAGGGCGGCGCCTTGATGGCGCCGCCTCGTTGGTGGGCTGCATCCGTGGAATGATCGATTGCGCGCGCAGTGCGCCCATTCTCTGACAGCCGCACCCCGGATTGATGTCAGCGGGCGAGACCCAAGAATCAAAAGTGGCTCAACGTTGCCATGACGCTCACCCTACCCGTTGGTACACGCCAACGTTTCGCCGTTCCAGGTGCAGCGCAGCCGTAGGGTCTCAATCCCGGACTCGTCTATCCGCATGCCGTACAGTTTCGCGGCTTGCATCCACTCGCGCATGGAGCGGCGATCCGGAAAGTAGTGGTCCCCTGCAAAAATGTCGCCGGCATCGGGCCCGATTGCCGCAGCGTCAGGTAGCGGATTTCCTTGCGCGTCCCGGCTCTTTCCTTTCAGGTAGCGCGCCTCATGGACCGAATCCGGCTCAATGATGAGCTCGGTTTGCGATCCATCGCGCCACGTGATCCTGTAGGTCACCGAATCGACGCCGAAAAGGCGGCTGACGAAACTCAAGCCAACCGATGACAGGGTAGTGGAGATCGAATTCCAGGCAGTGCTGTTGGTTGTTGCGCCGGAGAACGCTGCGCCGATGCTGCTGCCAAGCCTTGCGCGCGCTGTGGCGGACTCGATGATGTCGTAGGCGCGGTAGTCCTTGAACTCCTCCGGGAACGCAATTCCATTGGCCAGGCCGGGATCGTCAGGATGGATGGGAACGACTGCTCCATTGCCCCCCGCACCTGCAGCTCTGGCAGACGCATCCAGATGGGCAAGCCCCATGACGCGCTGGAAGGCGCTGGATACCGGCGACGGAACTGCCGTAGTGATGGCCCTGTAGCGCTTTAACTCACGGTCGTACTCGACCTCGAAGCCATGGAGCTTTACTTGGGCCAGATCGACCACGAGCGTGGTTCCGGTGCCTGAGCTCGCGGCAATCTGGCGTGGATTGACGCAGTTGTCGCAGACGACAAGTCCACCGGCGTGCGCGTCGCCGGACAGGAACAGTCCGGCTCCCAGCAGCAGCGACAGTGACGTGGTAGCGAAAACACGGTGCTTCATGGCGTTTCTCCCCCGTTGAGCGCGACGGGCCGGTCATCCGGCGTGGATCGCGTGAGGGTTTTTTGTATCCCTACTGGTCACCGAAGACCGTGCCGCCGTCTACAGATGGATAACGATGTGTCGATCACGACATGGTGAGACGTGGACGTCAGGGGTAGGTGCCGACCGTTGGTCGGCACGCGGGTGAGGCAGAATGTGCCCTCGTTTTTTGCCGGACATCCCCATGCTGATTTACCGAGGCGCAGGTTTCCTGACCCTGCTCACCCCCATCGCGACCTTGCTGCTGCTGATGTGGCTGAGCCCCGATCCTGCCGTTGCCAAGGGCAATACCTCGTTGACGCAGCTGCTGATCGGATTCGGCATTGGTGCGGCGATCAATGTGCTGCTGGGTCTGGTGCTCAACCGCGGCCCGCGTGCGCCGGGTGAGCGTGCCCGCCATCATTTCTTCTTCGTGCCGATGCAGTGGCCGTCGCTGGTGATCGTGGTCGTCTGCGCGGCGGTGGCGCTGCTACGCTGAGCTGGCCGGCAACCAGGTGGTGCATGTGGGATAGGGTAGTGCCGGCCGCTGGCCGGCAACCAGGCGGTCCGTGCATGGCACGTATCTGGAGGAGCCGGCCAGCGGCCGGCACTACCGGATCGAGGCCTGCATCCGAACACGCGCCCGCCGATGAAAGGCTGTACCCCCTGGCAATGCACCGCCCACAAAAAAGCCCCGGCTCGCGCCGGGGCTTCTTCGTTTCAGCGTGACCACCAACGGTGGTCACCTACCGGCGGGGTCGCCTCACCGCCGGATCAACGATCCGGGCGGTGCGTCTCGTTGGCTTCGCTCTGGCGCTCGACGAACTCCTTGGACGGTTCATCCAGCTTGTCGCCCAGCATGCGGCGGACCACGATGAAGAACACCGGGATCATCAGCAGGCCCAGGAAGGTGGCGAACACCATGCCGCCGATCACGCCGGTACCGATGGCGTGGCGGGCATTGGCGCCCGCACCGGTGGAAATGGCCATCGGCACCACGCCGAGGATGAAGGCGAAGGAGGTCATCAGGATCGGACGGAAACGCAGGCGGGAGGCCTCGATGGTGGCCTCGCGCAGGGTCTTGCCGGCCGCACGCTGCTCCACCGCGAACTCCACGATCAGGATGGCGTTCTTGGCCGCCAGACCGATCACGGTGATCAGGCCGATCTTGAAGTACAGATCGTTGGGCAGGCCGCGGGCCAGCGAGAACGCCAGCGCGCCGAGCACGCCCAACGGCACCACCAGCAGCACCGCCACCGGGATCGACCAGCTTTCATACAGCGCGGCCAGGCAGAGGAACACCACCACGATGGACAGTACCAGCAGCAGCGTGGCGGCGTTGCCGGCCAGGATTTCCTGGTAGCTCATGCCCGACCAGTCGTAGCCGAAGCCGGCCGGCAGGTCGTCGCTGACGATCCGCTCCATCGCCTGCATCGCTTCACCCGAGCTGCGCCCCGGTGCCTGCGAACCGACGATGTTGACCGCCGAGTAGCCGTTGTAGCGGCTCAGCGACGGCGGTGCGGACACCCACTCGGACTTCACCACGGTGCTCAGCGGAATCATCGCCGGGGTGCCGTCTGCGTTGGTCTGCAGGCTGCTGGGCGTGTAGAAGCTGTTGAGCGATTCGGCACCGGTGCGATACGGGCCGTCGGCCTGCATGGTCACGCGCTTGATGCGGCCTTCGTAGAAGAAGTCGTTGACGTACACCGGGGCCAGCATCAGCTGGATGGTGCTGTACACGTCCGACACCGACAGCCCCATGGTCTGGGCCTGCACGCGGTCCACGTGCAACTGCAGCTGCGGGCCGTTTTCCAGCCCGTTGGGGCGCACGCCGGTGAGCAGGTCGCTTTCCTCGGCGGCCTTGCCCAGCAGCACGTTGCGTGCCTGCGTCAGCTGTTCATAGCCGGCGCCGCCACGGTCCTGCAGCCACATGTCGAAGCCACCGAACTGGCCCAGGCCCTGCACGGTGGGCAGGTTGACCACGAAGATCTGTGCTTCCTTGATGCCGTAGAAAGCACCGTTCATGTTCTGGATGAACTCGGGCACGGTCACCTTGCGGTCGGCCCACGGCTTGAGCCGGATGAAGCCCATTCCGACGTTTTCACCGGAGCCGACGAAGCTGAAACCGGCCACCTGCAGCATGCCTTCGAAGCCTTCCTGGTCCTTGAGCACGCCACGCATCTGCGCGAAGGCCTGGTTGGTCTGCGACTTGGTCGAGCCCGGGGGCAGCTGCACGATCGCCAGCGCATAGCCCTGGTCTTCCTCGGGCAGGAAGCTGCCCGGCATGCGGGTGAACAGGAACCCGCACAGCACGGTGAGCACCACGAACAGGATCATCCAGCGCGGCGCATGGCGCACCGCCGAGGTGATGTGGCCCACGTAGGTGCCACTGATCTTGTCGTAGTACTTGTTGAAGGTGCGGTAGACGACGTTGGGCTTGTCGGAGTGGGTCGGCTTGAGGAAGGTCGCGCACAGGGCCGGGGTGAAGCCCAGCGCCAGGAACGCGGAGAACCCCATCGCGATGGCGATGGTCAGCGCGAACTGCTTGTAGATCTCACCGGCCGCACCGCCCTGCAGGGCCGACGGAATGAACACTGCCGCCAGCACCACGGTGATGGCCACCACCGCGCCGGTGATCTGCGTCATGGCCTTCTGGGTGGCGGCCTTGGGCGGCAGCTTCTCCTCGGTCATGATGCGTTCGACGTTCTCGATCACCACGATCGCGTCATCGACCACGATGCCGATCGCCAGCACCATCGCAAACAGGGTCAGCTGGTTGATGGTGAAGCCGATGACGCTCATGCCCAGGAAGGTGCCGAGCAGGGCCACCGGGATGACCAGCGTGGGGATCAGGGTGGCGCGGAAGTTCTGCAGGAAGATCAGCATCACCAGGAACACCAGCACGACCGCTTCGATCAGCGTCTTGACCACTTCCTCGATCGAGATCTTGACGAAGGTGGTGCTGTCGTACGGCGAGAACCAGCTGACACCGGCCGGGAAGCTCGGCTTCAGCTCGTCCATCTTCGAGGTGACCGCGTTGGCCACGTTCAGGGCGTTGGCGCCCGGCAGCAGCTGGATCGCGAAGGCACCGGTCGGCTTGCCGTTGTACTGGGTGTCAAAGCCGTAGTTGTTGGCGCCGAAGGCAATCCGGGCGATGTCCTTGAGCATCACGCGCGAGCCATCGGCATTGGCGCGCAGGATGATCTGCTCGAACTGCTCGGGCGAGCTGAAGCGGCCTTCGGCCGAGACCGTGGCGGTGAAGTAGTGGCCCTGCGGGGACGGATCCGAGCCCAGCGAACCGGCGGCGAACTGCACGTTCTGGGCCTTGATCGCCGCCAGCACCTGGCTGGCCGACAGGCCGTAACCCTGCATCTTCTCCGGGTTGAGCCAGATGTTCATGGCGTACTCGGAACCGAACTGCTGGGTGCTGCCGACGCCGGGGATACGCGAGATCTGGTCGAGCACGCGCGAACCGACGATGTCGTTGAGCGCGTCACGGTCGATCGAGGCGCTATCGGACTGCAACGCCACCACCATCAGGAAGCCGGCGTTGGCCTTGGCCACCACCACGCCCTGCTGGGTCACTTCGGTGGGCAGGCGCGGGGTGGCCAGCGACACCTTGTTCTGCACCTGGACCTGAGCGATGTCCGGATCGGTACCGGTCTCGAAGGTCAGGGTGATCGAGGCGCGACCGTTGGAAGCCGACGACGAACTGAAATACAGCAGGTGATCGATACCGGTCAGCTGCTGCTCGATCACCTGGGTGACCGACTTTTCGGTGGTGTCGGCGCTGGCGCCGGGGTAGGTGGCGCTCACCGTCACCTGGGGAGGTGCGATGCTCGGGTAGGACTCCACGCCCAGACCCAGGATCGAGATCACGCCTGAAAGCGAGATCAGGATCGCGACCACCCAGGCGAATACCGGGTGTTCAATGAAAAATTTAGGCATGACGGAGGGTTCCCGTTATTGCTTGTTCGGTTCGGCAGCCGGAGCGGCGTCGGACGTTTTGGCGGCGGCGTCGGCCGGGGCAGCGGCATCGGGCTTGGCGGCGGCGGCCGGTGCGGCACCAGCCGGCGCAGCACCCGCCGGCGCAGCACCCGCAGGCGCCTTGCCATTGGCAGCGGCGGCATCCGGGTTCCACGGGGTAGCCTTGGCCGGGGCGCCTTCCTTGACCTTCTGCACGCCGGCCACGATCACCTGGTCGCCAGCTTCGAGACCGCCGCTGACCAGCCAGTTGGTGCCCTGCTGGCCTTCGCTCTTGACGTTCTTGCGCGCCACCTTGCCGTCCTTGCCGACCACCAGCACGTAGCCGCCGGTGGTATCGCGCTGCAGCGCCTGCAACGGCACCAGGTACGCGTTGTTGCGCTCACCCAGGGTGGCCTGGAAGCTGACGAAGGCACCCGGCAGCAGAATCTGCTGCGGGTTGGGCAGCACCGCGCGCAGCGACACCGCGCCGGTGGTGGGGTCCACTGTGGTCGAGGAGAAGTCCAACGTGCCCGGCTGGTCGTAGACCGTGCCGTCGGACAGCTTGACCTGCACGGTGGACTTGCCGTCCCCGCTCAGGGCCAGCTGGCCCTTGGCCTGCGCGGCGCGCATCTGGGTCAGTTCGTCCACGCTCATCGAGAAGTTCACATACAGCGGGTCCAGCTGGTCCACGGTGGTCAGCAGGGTCACATCGCCCTGGCCGACCAGCGCACCTTCGGTGACCTGCTGCTTGCCGGCGCGGCCACTGATCGGCGAGGTCACTTCGGCGTACCCGAGGTTGATCTTCGCGCTGGTCAAGGCGGCCTGGGCCTGCTGCACGGCGGCAGCGGCGGTACGTTCGGTGGCTTTGGCTGCGTCCAGGTCGGACTTGGACACATACTTCTGCGGGGCCAGCGAACGGGCGCGGTTGGCCGCGGCCTTGGCGTTGGCGTAGGACGCCTGGGCCGAGGCCAGTTCGGCCTGCGAGGCGTTCAAGGATGCGCGCAGCGGGGCCGGGTCGATCAGGAACAGGACCTGGCCCTGCTTGACGTCGGCGCCTTCCTGGTAGACACGCTTGAGCAACACGCCGGGCACGCGGGCGCGCACATCGGCGCTGCGGTACGGCGACAGGCGGCCGACCAGCTCACGCTGCAACGGCAGGGTCTGCGGCCTGGCATCGATCACGCCCACTTCCGGCGGCGGGGGCGTCTGCTGCTCTGGCTTCTTGCAAGCGGTCAGTGCAACAGCAACTGCGCAGGTCAGGGCAAGGCTGCGGAGTGGGGCGATCATCAGGAAAAACTCCGGTGTTGGTTTGAATGCAATGCCGCGGCGGTTTCCGGCGTGGCAAACGCGCGCAGGAAGCTGTCAACGGAGAATTCGGCCCAGCGGCGGCGCTCGGTGGCGTCGGCGCGGTGGGGGGTATGGAAGCGTTGTTTCTCGAAATCCACACCGGCGATCATGCTCAATAGCAGTTCGGCCATGAAGTGCGGGTCGTCATGCCTGAGCTGGCCTGCCTCACTGCGCACGGCAAGCCATTCAGCCACGTGAAGAACCAGTGCGCCGGCCCCGTCCCGGTAAAGCGCACGCGCTTCCTGAGGAAACTGGGCGGTGTCGGTGGCGATCAGCCGGCGGGCCTGCATCACGTGCGGCTGGTTGCAGTGCTCCAGGTACTCGGTGGCGAACCGCAGCAGGCTGCCGCGCAGGTCGCCCTGCTCCAGGCTGTGCAACCCGGCGGTGGCGCGACTGACGTGCCGCTGCATCACCCGGCGCAGCAGTTCCTGCTTGCTGCCGTAGCGGCTGTAGAGGGTCTGCTTGGAACACCCGGCCTGCTGGGCCACCGCGTCCATGCTGATCTGCATGCCCTGGGTGGCGAACAGGTCGCGCACGGCATCGAACACGCGCTGGTCGCGCGCATCCAGGGTGCTGGCGGCGGGGTGGGGGGGATTCACGCGGTGGACTATACCGTCCAGTTCAGAATTGGAGAAGCCTTGTGTTTGCGCGGGATTTAATACCCATCGTCAGGTTGCCACGGAAGTGGCCGATGCTTGGCTGCGTGGATCTCCTACGCGAGCGTCCGTACTCGTGCGGATTGACCATCGCGACGTAAACGCCACCCAACCCGAATCACCTTATTCCGTCCTGCAGCAAGGTATTTTTGTGCGGTAGGCCTACAATTTCATTTTCCCAACTGAGCAACACGCACCGCTCCGTCATGAAATCGCAGAAACCAGCAGCCAAGACCGTGAAAAACAAATCCAAACCAGCCGATACGCAGACTGTTTCGCCAGTGGGCTTCTCGCTGGAGCCGGTGTACACGGCCTTGCGCAAGCGCTACCCGGCGGCCGGGCAGGCCGAGGCCGTGGCATTTGCCGCCGACTTCTACAAGCGCATGGAGCCGGACGAGTTCCCGCACCACACCGCCGAGGAGTGGGCCGCCCTGGCGGCCGACACGCTGGAATTCGCGCGTGTACGCAAGTCCGGCAAGGCCAATGTGCGTGTGTTCAACCCGACCCTCAAGGGCAACGGGTGGGAATCGCCGCATACGGTGCTGCAGATCGTCAATGACGACATGCCGTTCCTGGTCGACACGGTGACCATGTCGCTGGCCGAGCATGGCATCGGCGTGCACGTGCTGGGCCACCCGGTGATCCGCTTCGCCCGCGACAAGGCCGGCAAGCTGAGTGGTGTCAGCGACGGCAACGCCGAATCGGTGATGCTGCTGGAGATCGACCGCCAGCCGGCCGAGGCCATGGCCGACGTCGAGCAGGCGATCGTCAAGGCGCTGGACGAGGTGCGTGCCATCGTCGGCGACTGGGACGCGATGCGCAGCAAGGCCAAGAGCCTGGCCGACGACCTCGGCACCCGCCAGCTGCCGATCGATGCGGCTTCGCGCGCCGAAGCACAGGAATTCCTGCGCTGGGCCGCCGACAACCACTTCACCTTCTTCGGCTACCGCGAATACCGCGTGGAGAAGCAGGGCAAGGAAGACGTGCTGGCGCCGCTCAACGAGACCGGCCTGGGCCTGATGCGCGGCAAGGACAAGTCCGCCGCCCGTCCGGTCAAGACCCTCGCCGCGCAGGGCCTCAACGCCACCACCGGGTTGAAGGACGCGCTGATCCTGACCAAGACCAATGCCCGTTCGCGCGTTCACCGCGCCGGCTACATGGACTACATCGGCGTGCTGGAATTCGACGCCAAGGGCAAGATCATCGGCGAGCAGCGCTTCCTGGGCCTGTTCACCTCCAGCGCCTACAACCGCCGCCCGTGGGAAATCCCGCTGGTGCGCCAGCGCCACGAATATGTGATGAGCCACTCCGGCCTGGCGCCGAGCAGCCATAGCGGCAAGGCCCTGCGCCACATCCTGGAAACCCTGCCGCGCGAAGAACTGTTCCAGTCCAGCGAGGACGAACTGTTCCGCACCGCCATGGGCGTGCTGGGCCTGCAGGAGCGCGTGCGCAGCCGCCTGTTCCTGCGCCGCGACAAGTTCAGCCGCTTCATTTCCGCGCTGGTCTACCTGCCGCGCGAACGCTTCAACACCGACGTGCGCCTGCGCATCGAAGCGATGCTCAAGGACGCCCTGCAGGGCGAGTACGTGGACAGCTCGGTGGTACTGGGTGAGTCGCCGCTGGCCCAGGTGCACCTGATCGTGCGCCCGAAGGCTGGCCAGACCCTGGAAGTGGACACCAGCGCGCTGGAACAGAAGCTGGCCCAGGTGCTGCGCAACTGGCAGGACGACCTGCGCGAAGCGCTGGTGGCCCGCCATGGTGAAAGCGAAGGCCTGCGCATTGCCGCCCGTATCGGCAAGGCCCTGCCGGCCGGTTACATCGAAGACTCCAGCACCGAGATCGCGGCCAACGACGTCAGCCAGCTCGACGCGCTGACCGGTCCGGACGACCTGCGCCTGAGCCTGCAGGCCGTGCAGCGCGAAGGCGGCGATGGCCTGCGCCTGAAGCTGTACCGCCAGCTGGACGACATTCCGCTGTCGGACGCGCTGCCGATGATGGAAAACATGGGCCTGCGCGTGATCGCCGAGCGTCCATACCGTCTCACGGTGGACAACGCGCCCGTGTACGTGCAGGACTTCGAAGTGGAATCGGTGGCCGGTGCGATCGACGCTCCGAGCGTCGATGCCGCCTTCGGTGAAACCTTCGCCCGCGTGTGGCACGGCGATGCCGAGAACGACGGCTTCAACCGCCTGGTGCTGGCCGCTGGCCTGCATTGGCGCCAGGTGGCGATGCTGCGTGGCTACTGCAAGTACCTGCTGCAGACCGGCGTGCCGTTCTCGCAGGCCTATGTGGAAGGCACCTTCACCCGCTACCCGCTGCTGGCCCGCCTGCTGGTGGAACTGTTCGAAGCCCGCTTCGACCCGGCAACCGGCCACGAGAGCAAGGACGCCATCGCCGAGGGCCAGGCCCAGCTGCGCGAGCACCTGACCGTGCTGGCCGGCGGCGACGAGGCCACCCTGAAGGTGCTCAAGACAGTGGTCGATGCCCGCAAGGGCGACCGCACGGCACAGATGGATGCCGCGCGCGACGCGTTGCTGAAGCTGATGGACCGCGTCTCCAGCCTGGATGAAGACCGCATCCTGCGCAGCTTCATGGGCGTGATCGACGCCACCCTGCGGACCAGCTACTACCAGACCGATGCCAACGGCCAGCACGGCCATGTCATCAGCTTCAAGTTCGATTCGGCGCTGGTGCCGGACCTGCCCAAGCCGCGTCCGTACCGCGAAATCTTCGTGTACGGCCCGCGCGTGGAAGGCACCCACCTGCGCTTCGGCGCGGTGGCCCGTGGTGGCCTGCGCTGGTCGGACCGTCGCGAAGACTTCCGTACCGAAGTGCTGGGCCTGGTCAAGGCGCAGATGGTCAAGAACACGGTCATCGTGCCGGTCGGCGCGAAGGGCGGCTTCTTCGCCAAGGTACCGCCGGCCAGCGGCGACCGGGATGCGGTGTTCGCCAACGGCGTGGCCTGCTACAAGCTGTTCATCCAGGGCCTGCTGGACATCACCGACAACATCGTCAACAACAAGATCGTGCCGCCGGTGGACGTGGTCCGCCACGACATGGACGACCCGTACCTGGTGGTGGCGGCCGACAAGGGCACCGCGACCTTCTCCGACATCGCCAATGGCCTGGCCATCGCGCATGGCTTCTGGATGGGCGATGCGTTCGCCTCCGGTGGCTCGGTCGGTTACGACCACAC
>Ga0308157_10001857_pt1 | contig 39138 bp, 44 predicted proteins | sample PhyBR1_FD_201035 | JGI IMG/M metagenome (GOLD analysis project Ga0308157, IMG submission 201035) | Phyllosphere microbial communities from UC Gill Tract Community Farm, Albany, California, United States - DLSLB.R1 | ecosystem: Host-associated > Plants > Phyllosphere > Unclassified | place: USA... | reverse complement strand
TAACAGATAAAATTCAGCGCATTATTAACGATATGAATTTAAATTAATGGACGATAATTTAAAAAAAATATTTCCATTTGCTAAAAATTATAAATTCAATGTTGTTGCAAATATTGGGTTTAATATTCTATATGCCTTCTTTGGAACTTTAGGAATGGTTTTTATCATGCCGGTTCTTTCGGTTCTTTTCGATGAGAAGAAAAAAGAAATTATAGCCTTACCCAAGTACGAAGGTTTTTTTGATGCTTTAGGAAACTGGCAACAGTATATTTCTTATTACGTAAATCAGTATTCTATTGAATATGGTGTGCAATATGGATTAATGCTAACGGTTGGCTTAGTATTAATTACCTTTTTGCTTAAAAATTTATCAAATTATTTTGCCCTTCAAAATTTAACCAAGCTTAAAAACGGAGTGCTTCGAGATTTGCGCGAGAAAATGTTTAGTAAAATAATTTCGTTACCTGTTTCGTATTATTCAGAGAAAAGAAAAGGTGATGTAATGGCACGTATGTTAGGAGATGTAAACGAAGTTCAAAACTCGTTTTTTATGATTTTAGAATTAATTGTAAAAGAGCCTCTAACAATTCTTTTCTCATTAATTGCCATGATTTCTATTAGTTGGAAATTAACCATTTTCGTGTTTATTTTTATTCCTATTTCGGGATTAGTTATCTCTGTAATCGGTAAAAGCTTAAAAGGAAAATCAACCAGAGCACAGCAAGAAAACGGCTATTTAATATCGATCACTGAAGAAACACTTTCTGGTTTAAAAGTGGTGAAAGGATATAATGCAGAAAACTATTTTTCAAAAATTTTTAATGATTCCATTAACCGTTTGTATAATCTTACAAATGCAATTGCTAAAAAAAATAATTTAGCATCGCCCATGAGTGAGTTTATGGGAATTGTTGTTATTGGTGTTTTATTAATTTATGGCGGTAATTTGGTTTTGGTAGAAGGATCTTTAAAAGGATCTGATTTTATTGCATATATTGGTTTAGCCTATAACATTTTAACACCAGCAAAAGCTATATCAAAAGCAAGTTATCAAGTTAAAAATGGTATAGCTGCTGCCGAACGTGTTTTTGAAATTCTTGATACACCGAACGTTATTCAAGATACTGATAGATCTTTGAATCTGAATACATTTAACGACCATATTTCCATTAAAAATGTTACCTTTTCTTACAACGGCGAATACAATGTATTGAAGAATTTTAATTTGGAAATTCCAAAAGGAAAAACTGTTGCATTGGTTGGTCAGTCTGGTTCTGGTAAAAGTACCATTGCCAATTTATTAATGCGTTTTTATGATGTGGAACAAGGCGAATTGTTAATCGACGGCACAAATATTAAGGATATCCGTTTGGTTTCGTTAAGAGATCAATTAGGATTGGTTACACAAGACAGCATTATGTTTAACGGCAGTATTGCTGATAATGTTAGAATTGGAAAGTTGAACGCAACCGATGACGAAGTGATTGCTGCATTGAAAATTGCCAATGCGTACGAGTTTGTTCAGAATTTACCCGAAGGAATAAATACAAATATTGGTGATGGCGGCGGAAAACTTTCAGGCGGACAAAAACAGCGTATTTCAATTGCGCGTGCTGTGTTGAAAAACCCACCAATTATGGTTTTAGATGAAGCAACATCGGCATTAGATACCGAAAGCGAACGTTTGGTACAAGATGCTTTGGAAAAAATGATGGCTAACCGTACATCGGTTGTTATTGCCCATAGATTATCAACCATTCAAAAAGCCGATTTAATTGTGGTTATGCATCATGGCGAAATTGCCGAACAAGGCACACATGAAGAACTGTTAGCTAAAAATGGTACGTACGCTAAATTAGTTTCGCTTCAATCGTTTGAAAATTAAATAATTACATATAAAAAAGTAAAAAATCACTCAATTGAGTGATTTTTTTTATTACATTAATTATTGTTTTTCGATAATTTATATATCTTTGTCAATAATAAAACATCTTTTATCATTAATTTAAAACCTGACAGATATGGAAATTAGAATTACTACAAGTCATATTTTAAAAGTATTGCTTTTGCTAACGTGGATCATTTTTATTGGTTTATGTGTAGAAGCCGGTGCAATTATCGTTAATACGTTTATTACGCTCTTTATTAATCCCGATGCAGTAAAGAATTTTTGGGAAGGTGCCGATATATTGGCAATTTACCAGCTTAATACCAATCATTTTACAGTGCTTGCATTCGTAATGATTATCATAGCCGTATTAAAAGCAATCATGTTTTACTTGATTCTTAAACTGCTCTCAGAGAAAAAACTAGATTTCACAAAACCATTCAATATACATTTAAAAGATTTCATTTTAAAACTATCGTACTTGTCTTTCGGGATTGGTTTGTTTACGCATTGCGGATCCGAATTCTGCGTATGGCTTACAAGCCAAGGTGCCGAAATAACAAGTTTGGGATCTTTAAATTTAACAGGTTCAGATGTTTGGTTTTTTATGGCAATAATTCTTTTGGTAATTACGCAGATTATTAAAAAAGGAATTGAAATTCAATCAGAAAACGATTTAACTATATAACTTATGAGAACATTAAAAATATTTGGGTGGCTGTCACATTTTTTTACGGTAGCAATCTTTTTATTCGGAATTATATTCTTTTTAGCAACCAAAAGCTCTTTTAGATATGATGATTATTCGGAATGGACATTATTGATTGATGGCAATGAATTTATTGATGAAAAAGATATAATCATTAAATCTTTCTTTATTTTGATTTGGATTCTTTATATCTTATATTTTGTTGCGATATTTCTTTTTAACTTAAGTGTTCGAAATTTCGAAAAAAGAGATTTCTACAATAATAAACATTCAAAAAGATTCAATTGGATAGGAATCATATTTATAATCAATTATCTCATAACATTTACATTATCCAAATATGTTATCATTAAAAGACCAGAAGATATTATAGGTAAAACCTTACCTATTTCAGAGACCGCTTTTAACCAATTACAATCTCCTTTAGGCGGACTAATCATAGGCTTTTTCTTTTTGGTATTAAGCCAGGTTTTTAAAGAAGCTAAAAAACAGAAAGAAGAAAACATCGAATTAAAACAAGAAAACGAATTAACTATATAACTTATGAAAACATTACACCTTTTAAGCCTTATCATCAATATATTATTTTACAGTTTATTTGGAATAGGAATTTTATTTTTTGTGCTACTTATATGTATCTTTTTAGGTTATGAGTTAGGAATTCAAACGACTATAGTTTTTTCCGATAAAAATAAACTTCCTATGTATTTGTTCCTTTCAAGTATATTAATTTTCTATGCTTCGTATGTATATTCTCTTTTTTTATTCAAAAAGAATATTGATTCTTTTATAAAATTGCAGTTGTTTACTAATCAGGTAATACAAAATTTTAAAGTCATGGGAATTATTTATTTGGCTGGTTACTTAATTTCTGTCATGTCAAAATCGATTCTTCCTTTTTATTTTAATGATTTGAAAGGATATATCGGAGTGGATTATAATGAAAATTCATTAACCAATTTATTCAATTTTCCACTAAACGGATTAATCATCGGTTTGTTCTTTTTAGTATTAAGTAAAGTATTTCAAATTGCTAAAATTCAAAAAGAAGAAAACATAGAACTAAAACAAGAAAACGAACTAACTATATAATATCATGAAAAAAATAATCACACTTTGTTTTACATTAACTACAACAATAATGTTTGCACAAAATACACAACACAGTAAAGTTATCGACAGCCTTTTGCAGGCATCGGTAAAAGAAAATAATATTCCAGCAATGGCAGCCGCTGTAATTAATGGCGATAATGTATTTTACGGAACAGCCGGAACAATTTCAAACAAAAGCAACGAGGCGGTTACCAACAAAACTTTGTTTCATATTGGATCAAACACAAAAGCATTTACATCATTTCTGGCATTTCAACAAATCGAAAAAGGAAATTTATCGTTAGAAACTCCGTTTTTCTCACTCTTTCCTGAATTAAAAAATGATAAAAACTCGGCATATCATTCCATAACCTTAAAAAATTTATTGTCGCACAACGCACAAGTTCAACCATACACAGCAGGTGAGGAATTTCTGTCATTAAAAATAGATGCAAAGACAATCGAAAAAAGACGAATTGAATTTGCACAACAAGTTTTAGCACAACCAACCGTAGAAAAAGGAAGTTATTCTAACGCAGGTTACGTTTTGACAGCTATGATGATTGAAAAATCGTCAAAAAAATCGTACGAAGATTTATTGGCATATTTTATGAAACTGCAGAATTGGGATTACAGTTTTGGATTTCCAAACAAAAAAAGCTTGAATCATGCTTGGGGACATTGGATTAAAAATAACGAACTAACAGCCTTACCACCAACACATTCGTACAAATTAGAAGATTTTATGCTTTCGGCAGGCGATTTATCAATGAACATTACCGATTATGCTGCGTGGTTGCAACTCCATTTAAAAGGATATAATGCGGAAACAGGAATATTAAAATCAGAAAACTTTAAAAAAATGCACTTTGAGGTGGATAATTATAGCTATGGTTGGGGGAATGCCGTTCAAGGAAATCAAAAATTAAGTTTTCACGATGGAACCACCGGCACTTTTTACACGCACGCAATTTTAATCCCTGAAAATAAATTAGGAATCACGATTTTTACAAACGCTGCCGATGATAAACATGTGGAAGCAATTTACGAAATGCAGCAACAGTTAATTTCACAATTCAAAAAAATAACAAATGGCAATAATAGTAAACCTTGATGTTATGCTGGCAAAACGCAAAATGCAGTCGCAAGAGCTGGCAGACAAAATTGGTATAACAACTGCCAACTTATCTATTTTGAAAACCGGAAAAGCCAAAGCTGTTCGCTTTTCTACTTTAGAAGCCATTTGCAAAGAACTAAACTGCCAGCCAAGTGATATTTTAGAGTATATTCCTGATACAGATTAGAAATTAGTTTATTAATTTTATAGAAAAATGTGTTTAAGAAATTTCCTAAAATTTAAAATCTTTTCATTTTTATTTTTGAGTTATACGAGCTATGGTCAGAGTTGTCATTGTAAGGATAACAAAGAATTAAGCTCAATCATAAATTGCGAAAAATACTATTTCAGTAATGGAAATAGTATTAATTGGACTTATGATTGTAATGGATCATATTTGATTTTTGAAAATAAAGAAGGTAGTAAAATTTTGTTTGATCTGGAAAAAGAACTAATTGAGCTTACTGGAAGATTGGGATATACATACTGGCAAGAATTTAAAAATTACTTTATAATTACCAACAAACTCTCATCGGGAAGTCAACCTGCTGAATATATTTTATTTGATAAAAATTTGGGCAAAAAGATTAAAGAGTTAGGTAATGAGTTAATACAAAATGAAAATTATATTGTTTTTGTTAATTTTTATGGAGATGATTTTTATATGATTCTTTTTGATAAAAATTTAAATCAATTAAAACAACAGAAATTACCAACAGAAATAATTACAAAAAGCGTAGACAATTTAAATCCTTTATATTTAATAGAAATTTTCGATAATATAAAGTTGGATAATGAAAGTATAACTTTAGAAGTAAAAAATTATAGAAGCGATTTAAAAGAAAATATCAAATTAAAGTTTTCAATTAATTCTATTTAATAAAAGGCAAAATCAAAAATGTTTAAAGAAAACCAAAAACTGCATATTCCCGAAAACGACACCATAATCTGGAAGTATTTAGATCTTTCTAAATTTCTGGATTTATTGCTGTCTAAACGTATGTTTATGGCTCGATCTGATAAGTTTGAGGATCAGTTTGAAGGTACTTTTAGCGAACCCACGTACGAAGAAATTAAAAAGCTGTTGGCAGATAATCCGGAATATTTAGATGCCTACAAATCAAAACGGAAGAACATTGTTATAAGCAGTTGGCACGCCAATTCGTACGAAAGTTATGCTATGTGGCAGGTTTTTACAAAGAATAACGAAGGTTTGGCGATACAGTCAACCATTGGCAGTTTAAAGAAAGCGTTGATTGAACCTAGAGCAGATCAGTTTATTGGCGAGGTAAATTATATCGACTATAAAAAAGAACATATTCCGTTTGATGATGATTTTTTTCCGTTTCTTTTCAAACGAAAAAGTTTTCAGTACGAACATGAAGTTCGAGTAATTACCGATGTTACCCATTTGGATCTTCATGTAAACGAAGGTGTTAAGGTGTTGATTGATGTAAACGAAATGATTGAACGCTTGTATATTCATCCAAAATCAGAAAACTGGTACAAAAAACTGGTGATTGAAGTAGTTGAACGTTTAGGTTTTGAATTTTTGATTGAAAAATCTGATTTGGAAAGTGATATTTTAATTTAATTAAGCATGAATTTCAAAAGATTAACTCCAATACTTTATACAGAAAACCTAGCAGAAACTATAAAATTTTATACAGAAGTTTTAGGTTTCAAGTGTGCGGAATTTAATGAAGAATGGCAATGGGCATCTTTACATAAAAACGAGATAGAAATTATGTTATCCAAGCCAAATCCTCATATAAAGTTTGATAAAATTGGTTTTACAGGATCGTTCTATTTTGAAATTGAAAACGCAGAAGAGTTTTGGAACATTTTAAAAAATTCTGTTGAAATTGTATACCCTTTAGAAACTTTTGAATGGGGAATGAAGGAATTTGCCATTAAAGACAATAACGGATATATTTTACAATTCGGATCGAAAGCTTAAACCGTTTTTGATCTTGCCTGTACCATACTTACAAAAAAAACGGTTTGCATTTTACGTGCTTTAAACTTTAAAACTTCCTTATTAGGTCCGTCAAAAAGTTCGTCTAAAGTCTGCATCCAATAAAACAACCAAGTTCCAAAATTGTGTGCCGTTACGTTATTGTTTGTTTCAGCATCAACCTTATTGTGTGCTTCAATGGGATTTCCTTTATATTTTTGAACTCCGAAAACGTGCTGCTCCCAAAAATCGGTAATCTTTTGTAAATGAGGTTCCCATTCGGTAATAATCGAATTAAAAATCGGACCAATTTCTTCGTCTTTGCGTACTTTATCATAAAAAATCCGAACCAGTTTTTCTAAATCCTTCCTGTTTTCAACATCGTGTTTCATTGCGCAAATAAGTTTCTATAAATTTACAAAGTATTTAAATTAAAATGGTTTATATTTTTATAAAATAGTTATTTTTGCAAACAAATTAAACTTAAAAAAATGGCAGGTACTAGAACATTTACAATGATTAAACCAGACGCTGTAGAAGCTGGAAGTATTGGTGGAATATTAAATATGATTGCTGAAGGCGGTTTCAGAATCGTTGCAATGAAATTAACGCAATTAACAGTTGCTGATGCAAAGAAATTTTACGAAGTTCATGCAGAGCGTCCGTTTTATGGTGAATTAGTAGAGTTCATGTCTAGAGGACCAATCGTTGCGGCTATCTTAGAAAAAGATAACGCTGTTGAAGATTTCCGTACATTAATTGGTGCTACAAACCCAGCTGATGCTGCAGAAGGAACAATCCGTAAAAAATATGCAAAATCAATTGGTGAAAATGCAGTTCACGGTTCAGATTCTGACGAAAATGCAGAAATTGAAGCAGCTTTCCACTTTGCAGGAAGAGAGCAGTTTTAATCAACTGATACAGATATTTAAAATCCACCCGCTAAGGTGGATTTTTTTATTTCGATAAAATTTAATATTTTCGTAATTCTTAAATTTTTAACTTAAACAAACACCTTATGAAAAAAGTCGGTATTTTACTGTTTATGGCAGTATTGGGTTTCACTTCTTTAACAGCCTGTTCATCAGATGACAGCACTGCTCCAGTAGTAGAACAAGAAAAAAATCACTTATTAGGAAAATGGAATGCTACATCTACACACATGAAAATAGAAATGGATGGAGAAATTCTTATTGATAATTTAGATGAAGAAGAAGGTTCTATGTACGGAGGAACTCATCAATATGAATTTAAAGCAGACAATACTGTTGAATATTATATTTATAGCCCGGCATCTGGATCTAATGAAGCTATTGAAAGAAGAGGTACTACAACTTACGAACGTAAAGGAAATCAGTTAATTCTTAAAAATTATTTTCCAGAATCTTATACTATTTTAGTATCAGAAGAAAACAAATTGCATTTATACAGCATGTTTGAAGTTGAATCTGAAGGTAGCTATATAAAATCTGAAAGTATAGATAAATTCGAAAGAATGAAATAGTTAATTTTTAATATATTATATACCATGAAAAAAATTTATACTTTTTTATCAATTGCAACATTAAGTGTATTTAGTTTAACCGCATGTTCTAGTGATGATAATATCACAACACCAGAACCACAACCTACAAATCATTTATTAGGAAAGTGGGATATGCAAGCAATGGACATGAAACTAGAAATGGATGGACAAATTGTTATTGATGAAAAAGACGTTGCTACTAAAGATGCGGGAATTATCATTCAGTATGATTTTAAAGCAGATAACAAAATAGAATATTACATGTATACACCTGCTACAGCTCAAAACGAGGAAAGGGAACAAGAAGGTACCGGAACTTATCAAAAAAGTGGAAATATGCTTACTATTACTATTGAAGAAACTCCTCAAACATTTGACGTTTTACTACTTGAACAAAGTAAACTACATTTAAATCTTACGCAAGAAGATGAAAGTACTAAAGTTAGTATAACACAAAAGTTTGTTAAAATGTAAATAAAAAAATCCCGATTACTCGGGATTTTTTTATTTTAATTCTTTATAAAATCGGCGTTAACCTTAAAAAAGTCGTCAACTAAAACGCTAGCTCCTTCTAAATTTTGTAGTTCATACCAACTCATTAATCGTTTCTCTTCGTAGAACTTTTCCGGTTGGGGTTTCTTTAAATTTTTCTACGAAAATGGTTTCTTTTGGTTTTTCGAATTTCTCCAGACTTCCAAAAGCTTCTGGTAACAAAGTATATGGAGAATGTTCTATTACCAAAACTAGTTTTTGTCCTAACTCGATATCTTCTTTTCCAATAACGTAAAAACGATACGGAATATAATCAGACAGTTTTTGTTCTATTTTTTCGGGAACCAATTTTACTCCGCCGCTGTTTACCAGATTGTCGTATCTGCCAATCCAGGCAAACTGAATATCGTTCGGCATTTCAACCAAATCGTTTGTAACGATAAGGTGCTTTGAAACCAACGGAGCTTCAATTATCAAACATCCGCGTTCGTCTTGCGAAATATTAGCATGCGGCAATACGGTAAAATAATTCTCATTGATGCGTTTAGCTGCAATATGCGTAATGGTCTCGGTCATACCGTAGGTTTCATACACATTCACCATCATTTCGTTTAAAATATCTTTTGTTCTGTCGTTCAATTTGGCACCGCCCACAATAAGTGTTTTGCATTGTTCGATCTGCGTTATTGAATTATGTACCTGCAACGGAACCATTGCTACGAAATCATAAATTTTATCATTGTTCTTTAGTGGTTCTTTGGTCGGATTTACAAAATCAAGTTCTAAACCCAAAACAACTGCACGAATAAACATCATTTTACCGGCAATATAATGCGTTGGCAAACAAAGTAATGCTTTATCTTTTGGTTGCAGCTTAAAAAATTCGCCTGTTGCCAAAGCCGATGCCTCCATGGCTTCTTTACTTAATTTTACTTCTTTTGGTTTGCCGGTTGTTCCAGAAGTTGTTAAGGTTATATAATCGTAATCATCAAACCACTGCAGAATTAAATTACCCAAATCTTTTTCGTGTGCTTCGCCATCACGGATCAAAGTAATTGCAAGTTCGCTGATACTTTCTTTGTTGTAAGTGTGTCCATTAAGTTTAAAATCGGGGTGTATACAAAGTTTCTTTTCCATAGTTAAATAGATTTAAATAATTTTTGTTTCCAATTTGCCCAATTGTACTTTTTTGAAAAAATGTATAACAAGATAGGAAAAATTATGAATACCTGTATCAATAATTCATAAATATTTGAATCGGCAGTTGTAATAAAAAGTGCATCGGTTTGAAAAACAGCAGAATCAGAAGTTATCAAAAGTGCTCCCAAAAGATTGTTTGCCGCATGAAATCCCAATGCCAGTTCCAAACCATCATCCATCAATGTCATAATTCCCAAAACCAAACCGCAACCTATGTAAAAAATCATAACGGTTAAACCCATGCTTGAAACTTCGGGATTGCTTAAATGCATCAATCCAAAAATCACGGATGTTGCTATTAAAGCCACTCCCCTATTTTTTGAAAGATACGCTGTAAACTGCATAAAATATCCGCGGAAAAAATATTCTTCGAAACTGGTTTGTATCGGAATAAAAATTAATGCGATAAAAAGCAGCGGCAAAAATGCCTTTAAGTTAAACTGAAACTGAAAACTGTCGGGATCAATAAAGTATCCTACCAAAAGTACTATCAGGTTTATGCCTGCCCAAACGCCGAATGAGAAAAAAAACCGATTCCAATCTATCTTTTTACGAGCTGTTGTCAATTTGGTTATGGAATATCTGTGGATAAATTTCCACCATAAAAACAACAAGGCAAGAAAAAATACAAACGGAACCACGAAAGTAAAAAACGTAAAATTTTTGCCCCATTTATCTATAGAACCCTGAATCATTGCGCTTGAATCTACATCCATTAAACTTGATAAAACAATGTTTAACGCCATAAAACCCAGAAAGCAAACTACAAACGGCACATATTTTAAAATGCTTGAAGAATCTCTGTTGAATTGTTCTAAATACATAAATCGCTAATTTTTATCTACGAAGTTAACTAAATTTGTAAAAGAAAATAACAGCAAAAAATGATTAAAATCTACCATAACCCAAAATGCAGCAAATCGCGCGAAGGACTTTGTATGCTGCAAGATTTAAACAAAGAAGTCGAAATTATAAACTACATAAACAATCCGCTAACTTTTAGCGAATTAAAAAACATTATTAAACTTTTAGGCATAAAACCCATTGAATTGGTGCGTGTGAAAGAATCTATCTGGAAAGAAAGTTTCAAGGATAAAAATTTAACCGACGATGAAATTATCGAAGCCATGGTGGCAAATCCAAAACTAATTGAACGACCAATTGTTGTAAACGGCAACAAAGCGGTTATTGCAAGACCGATTGAGAAAATCGATGAAATCATGTAATTCACCGCATTTTTAAGACCATTTAACAATTAATTTAGAATTAATCTTTAAAGTGGTAGTACTTTTGTGCTACTAAAAAATAGAAACTAAAAGATAATATATGAAAGCAATAAATTACGTTTATTTTACCGTTTTTGCTTTAGCCACATCTGCTGCATATTCGCAAGAAAAAGATCAGGTTTTTGTTACCGGAACAATTGTAGAAAAATCTACCAACACACCTTTGGAATATGCTAGTATTACTATTGAAAGTACTACCGATGCCAATAATATTACCGGTGATATGAGTGACGGTTCGGGTAATTTCAACATTCCTGTTACTCCTGACACTTATCAAATTCGTATTGAATATCTTGGTTACAAAACCTTTGTGATTGATGCTAAAGATATTGCAGGATCGATTAACCTGGGAACTATAAAAATTGAAGGCGATACCGAAGTTTTAGAAGGTGTTGTGATTCAAACCCAGCGTGCTGCCGTTGAATTGAAGTTAGACAAACGTATTTACAACGTGGGCGACAATGCCATTGTTAAAGGTGGAAATGCCAGCGATGTTTTAGATAATATTCCGTCTGTTGAAGTAGATTCGGAAGGAAACGTAAGTTTGCGCGGAAATGAATCTGTTAAGGTTTTGATTGATGGAAAACCATCGGGAATGGCTGCCAATATTGGCGATGCGTTGAAAATGATTCCTTCCGAATCGTTAGATCGTGTGGAAGTTATAACCAATCCATCTGCGCGTTACGAAGCCGAAGGTGGTGCCGGAATCATCAACATCATCCTTAAAAAAGGAAGCAATGCGGGTATCAACGGAAGTGTAACTGCAAATGTGGGCGATCCTACAAGTTACGGCGCAAATGCTACAGTTAACTACCGCGAAGACAAATTCAATTTATATTCAAGCCTTGGTTATGCTAAAAACAAAACCTTTGGAAACTCGTTAAACGAATCGCAATATTTCGATGAAAACGGAAATACTTCAAGCTTTGTTGATGAATATTCAAGAAGTACCCGAGAGCGTGAAAGTATCAACGGAAATATTGGTCTTGATTATAATTTAACCGATAAATTAACATGGACAAATAATCTTACCTACCGAAAAAGTACGGGAGATAATCCACGAACGCTGAACTATTCTAATTACGATGCTGGCAGAAATTTATTATACAGAAATGTTCGCCAGACCGAAGAAGACGATTTTAAAGAAAGCGTAGAATACAATACCGATTTTACTTATAAATTCAACGAAAGCGGACATCAGTTATTTGTTTCGGGAAGTATCAACAAAAACCGTGATATAGAAGATTCGGCAATTACAACAACCAATGAGGCAAATGCTGTTTTGGCGCAGGATGTTACAAAAGCAACCGAAAACGAATTACGTCACATTGCACGTGTTGATTACGTTTTACCGTTTAACGAAAACAGTCAGTTTGAAGCCGGTTATTTAGGAAACTTCAACGATTTAAATACCAAATTCAACATAAATACTTTAAGCGAAGATGGAGAATTAGAACCGAACGATTTGTTTAGAAACGATTTACAATATAAAGAGCAAGTTCACGCTTTTTATACTCAGTTTGGTGATAAGTTGAACAAATTCAGCTATATGTTGGGCTTACGTTGGGAATACACCGAAATTGATGTAAACCAAATGACTACAATGGATTTCAATAAGAAAAAGTACAACAACTTTTTCCCAAGTGCCTTTGTAAATTATGAGTTTGCCGATGGTGAAAACGTTACAGCAAGTTATAGCCGACGCGTGCGCAGACCAAGAGGACGTATGTTGAATCCAATTTCAAATTATTCAAGTTCGATCAATTTCTTCATGGGTAACCCAGATTTGGATCCATCGTTCACAAACGCGATCGATTTAGGTTATATGAAACGTATGGGACGCCTTACGTTGAATACCTCGTTATATTTCAACCATACTACCGATGCTACACAATTTGTGCGTAGAGTTGACGGTGTAAACGAAGAAGGAATTCCGGTTACAATTAGTAGTCCTATAAATTTAGCTACCGAATACCGTTATGGTTTAGAATTGAATGCAAATTACAGTCCGTTGCGTTGGTGGCGTTTAAATGCAAATGCCAATTTGTTTCAAGTATCAACACGCGGCGATTATTCGTATGTTGATTTTGAAGGAACTACACAAACTCAGAATTTCGATAACGATGCCTTTACATGGAACGGTAGAATTAATTCTACCATTACTTTACCTGCAAAAATTAACTGGCAGACCAATTTTATGTACAGTGGCGGACAAAAAACGGCACAAGGTAAAATTTTAGGTGTAGGATCGTTAAATACGGCATTAAGCAAAGATATTTTAAAGGATAAAGGTACAATTGCCTTAAATGTTCAGGATGTATTTAATTCAAGAAAACGTATCATGGAAACCAATATTGCACAGGTAAATTCTTATGCCGAAATGCAGTGGAGAGAACGTACCATAAACCTGTCGTTTACCTACCGTTTCAATCAAACCAAAACAGACCGACAAAAAGATCAAAGAAAACAATCGTCATCTGAAGATATGGATGATATGATGTAAAATCTAAATTATTATAAAAAGAGTCTGAAGGAAAAATCTTCAGACTTTTTTGTTCAATCATTAAATTAAAATCCAATATTTTGAATTCAACATTAAAAGGAATATTGTTTGTAGCCTTGGGAGCCAGCAGTTACGGCATGCTGGCATCGTTTGTGAAAATGGCTTACAAACAGGGCTTTACAACCGCCGAAGTTACCATATCGCAATACGTTTTTGCAATTATCTGTCTGCTTGTAATAAACTTCTTCATTAAAAATACACAAACAGCCACCAAGAAAAATATTTTTAAATTGGTGTTAAGCGGAACGTCAATGGGTTTTACAAGTGTTTTGTATTACCTGTGCGTAAAATACATCAACGCATCAATTGCCGTGGTTTTGTTAATGCAGTCGGTTTGGATCGGAGTTTTAATTGAAGCTTTTATCAGTAAAAAAGTTCCGTCGTTTGCAAAACTGGCAGCCGTTGGTTTTGTTTTGTTTGGAACTTTACTGGCAACAAATATTTTCAGTGATGTTATCACATACGATTTTAAAGGATTTTTGTTTGGGTTTCTTGCAGCAGTGTCTTTTTCTATAACCTTATATAGTACAAACAGCGTAGCTAAAAATTTGAATGCCTACAAACGTAGTTTGTTTATGCTTTTTGGTGGCGGAATTATTGTGCTGATCTTCAGTTTACTTACTCAATTACTACCAACTTATATGAACATGCATTTGATTGCGGAAGAATTTATTTCGATAAAAACGTTCGATAGTTCCATTTTATATACTTGGGGAATTTTACTTTCGATTTTTGGAACAGTCTTACCTCCCATCCTATTAAACAAAGGATTTCCGTTAACGGGCGTTGGTTTAGGTAGTATTGTTTCGGCAGTTGAACTTCCTGTTTCGGTAACATTTGCATTCATTTTTTTACAGGAACAGGTATTGTTTTCACAATGGATCGGAATTGTAATTATTCTCGCCGCCGTGTTATTAATTAATTGGAATTTAATTCGAAGAAAGTAAAAACCTACTTAAATAATATCAGACCAAAATCCATCAAAATAAAATTGATGGATTTTTTTATTGCATAAAACTAAATTTTATTTATATTTGAATTAACAAAATTAAACTATATTTTAATTTTATTTAAATGAAAGCAAAATTACCAACTCAATGCCCAAGTTGCGAAACTTTATTAAGTGTATCGCAATTAAGCTGTGAAACCTGCCAAACAGTTGTTCAGGGAAATTATCCGTTGCCTGTGTTTTTAAAACTGTCGCCCAAAGAACAGGAATTTATCTTGCAGTTTTTCTTAACCAGCGGCAGCTTAAAAGAAATGGCATCGCAATTGGGAATAAGTTACCCAACGGTTCGCAACCAGTTAGACGATATGATACAGCACATTAAAGACCTTAATATTTAACGGATGAAGAAACTATTAAACCCTATTGAATTTTATAATGATAGAAAACTATTAATTGCAAATTTGATCATATTTGTGGTTGGTACGACTTCAGCAGTTTTTTTGCAAACAACATTTGAATCTCCAATTGATATGCATTTTTCTGATAAAATAGAATTAAAATTAACTATTCTAGGGAATTTCATATCTACTCTTAGCTTGTTTTTAGCTTTTTTTTTAGCAGGAAGAATAATCAATAAAAAAACTCGGATAATTGATTGCCTAAACTTGGGTATGTATTTTAGAATACCGTATTACATTTTAGCTTTTATAAATATTTCACATTTTTTAAGTGATGAAAAAACAAATCTAAATATTAAAAAAAAATATATTTTTTCTGAAAATCAACTAATCGAAATGATTTTGGCATATTCAATGATCTTATTTTTCATTGGTTTTTTAATTATTCAAGGTATCATAATCTATCGAAGTTTTAAGACTATTGCCAACGCAAAGAAAACAACTGATTATTTAATATTAGTATTAAGTATTCTAGCATTCATTATTATATCAACTTTAATTATTAGAAATTTATAATCAAACATATTATGAGAAACTTTATTTTACTTATTACATTATTATTCAGCTTTACTTCATTTGCCCAAATCGAAGGAACTTGGAACGGAAACATTGAAATTCCCAATCAAAAACTGCCTTTTGTAATTCATATCAGTAAAGCTAACAATCAATGGAAAATTATGGGTGAAAGCCCTATGCAGACCGATGAAAAATTTCCGCTTGAAAAAATTACGTTTCAAAACGATACATTAAAAATTTCTGATTCTAAATTGGGGATGAATTATACTGGTGTTTTAAAGAATCCGAAATATATTGAAGGGAAATTTAGTCAAGGTGGTATGTCATTTCCTTTAAATTTAGAAAAAGGCGAATTCAAATTAAATCGTCCTCAAGAACCTCAACCGCCATTCAGCTATAAAACCGAAGATGTTACTTTTGAAAACAAAGAAGCAAAAATTAAATTAGCGGGAACACTGACTATGCCAAATGGCAAAGGTAAATTCCCTGCCATTGTCTTGGTTGCAGGCAGCGGAGCTAATGATAGAAATGAAGAAATTTTTGGTCACAAACCGTTCATGGTTATTGCCGATCACCTAACTAAAAATGGTTATGCTGTTTTAAGATATGATAAACGTGGAGTTGCATCATCAGAAGGAAATTTTTCAACTGCTACTGCTTTTGATTTTGCAAATGATACTAAAAGTGCTATTGAATATCTTAAAACCATAAAGGATGTCGACACTAAAAAGATTGGAATTTTAGGACACAGTGAAGGCGGAATGATTGCACAGATAATTGCTGCCGAGAATAAAGATATCCCGTTTATCATTTCGTTAGCCGGTCCAGGAATTGCAATGGACGAATTAATGTTATTACAAAAACTAGAAATTGAAAAAGCAAGCGGTGTACCAGAAGATGCTCGTGAAATAAACCAAACGATTTTTAAAAAAGTTTACGAGATTATGAAAAAAGATATTACTTCTGAACAAACTAAACAAGAAATTCGCTCGTACATAAAATCTCATCCTGATACGAATGATGTTCCTGATAGTGAAATAGAACAAATAGCTAACGGAATTGATAACATCTGGTTTAAAACTTTTATAAGATACAATCCTGAAAATAATCTTGCTAAAATAAAATCGAAAGCGTTAATATTGAATGGAGAAAAAGATGTTCAGGTTACCGCAAAAGAAAATTTAGAAGGTTGGAGAAAAGGGTTGGCTCATAACAAAAAAGCAACGATAAAATCGTATCCTAATTTAAATCACTTATTTCAAACAGCAAAAACAGGAATGCCAGACGAATACGGTGAAATTGAAACCACTATTGAACCTTTTGTTTTAGAAGATATTACCAAATGGTTAAACGAAAATGTAAAGTAATATGAAACCACTATTCACAGAAAAACAACGCTTTAATCAATGGTGGTTGTGGTTGTTACTTGTAGCAAGCTCGGCAACACCCATAATTATTATGTATAAAGAATATACTAATGATACGGTATCATCAAATAATTTATGGGCATTAATTATAATATTTTTGGCTATCATACTCTTTGCAGTATTACGAATGAAAACAGTTGTCACCAAAGAGAACATACAACTAACCCAATATCCGTTTGTGTGGAAAACTATTAATTTGTCCGATATTGACACAATGAAAGTAATTAACTACGGATTTGTCGGAGGCTGGGGAATCCGTTTATGGACAAAGTATGGAACCGTTTACAATATTCGCGGAAACAAAGGTTTACACATAAAACTCAAAAACGGAAAACAGCTGGTTATTGGCACACAAAAACCACAAGAATTAGAAAAAGTAGTAGCACAATTAAACAGTAAATAATGTACGCAGGTTTTATAATCGCTTTTATTCTTTGCTTTTTTACAAGTCTTTTAAACGAAGAAAATGCAGGTAGCTTATTATCAGGCTACAATACCATGAGCGATGAGCGAAAAAAGAATGTAGATTTTAAAGGAATTGTAAAAATTCACAAAATAGTTTTTTATAGTATTTCCGCCTATTTGGTTATTATTAGTTTGATAAATTTATTTGTAGACAACTTAAAATTTATGTTCATAGCCATGATATTAGGCTTAAGTTGGGGATTTATACCTTTGTTCTTTTTAGGATCAAATCACGATAAAAACGTTTACAAACCTTGGGAAATATGGTTTCAACGATTTATGGTTGCTTTTCTATTTTTTGGGGGATTAATTGTTAGCTATTTCATTTTCACTACACCCTTAAACGAATTAACATCTAATAACTTATGATAAATACTATTTTAGAATACTGCAACCAAATGCTGCTTTGCGTGGGCATTGTTTTTATACTTGCCGGTTGCATTATGTATGTATTTCCACCAAAAAAGATCAATGGTTTGTATGGATATCGAACCCAGACATCAATGCAAAGTCAGCAAAAATGGGATTTCGCACAAACATACAGCGCCAAAATAATGATGCTAACAGGATTGATCTTTACATTGATTGCTCCAACAAAAGGATTGTTTAAAACCAATGACAGTATCGATTTAGCAATAGGTATGTTTTGTATGATTGTTGGCAGTATTTTAATGATTGTGGTTGTTGAAAAAGCTTTAAGAAAAATTGAATAAGTGAATTCGTGAACCGTTTGTCCATGTTGTGAGAATCTTTTAGATTCCTACGGAATGACAAACATAATGATCTGACTCAACTTGATTTTAGAAAATAAGAAGCTTGTTGTTCACTAACGAGAAGCTTCTAAATATACAATGAGAAGCTTCCTGTTTGGTAACGAGAAGCTTCTCGTTTTTAATTAAACAATCAACAAACCAAAATCGCGCAATTGTTCGCCTTGTTTTGAGAATATAAAAGGTTCAAAATCTTCATTGGTTTGTGCTTCAAAACTGGTTTTCATCTGCTGGAAAGACAATGCTCCCTTTGGGCTTACCTTTAAATCATTATAAAACTGTACAAACCACTCGCCTGCTTCTTTATCAACCTCAACCTGCAGCAAATCGTTTTTAGAATGAACGCTGATACGCGTTTTTTCAAAAGTTCTGCCTTTTTTCGATTTGGTAAAATGTTCCAACACAGGTTTTGTTCCTAACCAAACTACTTTTTGGTTTGATTTAAAAACAGGAAAAGCTTCATTTTCTAAAACAGATACAATATAATCGTGAGGGATTTTAGTACGTGGAATTTTAAAATCGAACCATTCCTGCAACTCAAAATCAAAACACAAACCGTGCATATAATTAAAGAGTGATTTTTTTAATCCGAACGAAAACTTATCGTGAACCGCACCCGATTTTTCTTTATGAACCAAATCGTTGTTGGCAAACGTTCCTATTTCTTTTGAAAGATTAATCACATCAAACGCTTCCGGTTCTAAACCAACGGGACTGTGAGCCGTCATTGCAAACTGATGCCAAAAGCCAGACTGCATAATTCCGACTTCAAACATTTGTCGAACCATTTCCAGCGAATCAATCGTTTCCTGAGCTGTTTGCGTTGGGAAACCATACATTAAATACGCATGAACCATGATTCCTGCTTCGGTAAAATTTCTATTCACTCGTGCCACTTGTTCAACAGTTACACCTTTGTCAATCAATTGCAACAATCTGTCTGATGCTACTTCCAAGCCACCCGAAACCGCAATACATCCCGATGCTTTTAATAATCGACATAAATCTAATGTGAAACTTTTTTCAAACCGAATATTCGTCCACCACGAAACCGAAAGTTTGCGCTTTATAATTTCTAACGCTACTTCGCGCATCAAAGCCGGCGGTGCAGCTTCATCAACAAAGTGAAAACCGCTGTGACCTGTTGTGGCAATTAACTGTTCCATTCGGTCAACAATTTCCTTGGCGGCAATGGGTTCGTAAATCTTTATATAATCTAACGAAATATCGCAAAACGTACATTTTCCCCAATAACAACCGTGCGCCATCGTCAGTTTGTTCCAACGACCATCGCTCCATAAACGATGCATTGGGTTTACCACTTCGATCACCGAAATATATTGCGATAAATCAATATCGGTATAATCGGGACAACCAACCTGACTTTGTTTGTAATCGTGAATAAGCGGGTTGTTCATATACGCGACCTCGCCATCTTGCAACAAAAAAGTACGCTTTAATTCGTTTGCAGAAATTTCTCTGTTTACAAAACGAATCAGTTGTTCGGTTGGCGCTTCGCCATCGTCTAAATTAATAAAATCGAAAAACTGAAACACGCGAACGTCAGACACCGAGCGCAATTCGGTATTTGGAAAACCGCCGCCCATAACAATTTTTATCTGCGGATAATTTTGTTTGATGAACTGCGCACAACGAAATGCACTGTACAAATTTCCTGGAAATGGAACCGAAAACCCTACGATTTTAGGATTTGTCTTTTCTATTAAATTATGTAAACTTTTAAGGGTAATTTGATCGATATACGTTGATTCACTGTGCAACTTTTCGTACAATTCATCAAACGAATTGGCAGATCTTCCCAAACGTTCGGCATATCGGCTGAAACCAAAATTTTCATCGGTTGTTTCAATGATAAAATCCGATAAATCTTCTAAATAAAGCGTTGCAAAATGTTTGGCTTTGTCTTGAAAACCCATTGATCCAAAAGCCCAATCTAATTCATCTAACTGCGAAAATCTGCTAGCCTGCGGTAAAAAATCGTCTTGAACAATGGCATTTGCCAACGTTGGATTTTTCCCTTGAAGAAACGAAATTACCGAATCTACCGTATGAATATAATCATCTTTTAAAGCGTAAATCCGTTGGGAATTCTCGCCTAAAACGGGATCAGATTGATCGATAAAATCAAACAAATCAATTAATCCCTGTTTGGAAAACAACTTCAAAATAACCTCTATTCCCAAATCGGACTGATAGGAAGAAATGTTCTTTGTATTTAAAAATCCCTTTAGGTAAACCGTGCCCGGATAAGGCGTGTTCAGTTGCGTAAAAGGCGGTGTAACTAATAAAATCTGTGTTTCCAAACAATGAAAATTTAGGCAAAAGTACAATTTAGTTGTCGGTTTTCGGTAAGATTTTAGTTTAATGTAGCACACTAATTTTACCAATAATTTATAGTTTATATGGTGCAACGGTTTTAGTATTTTATTAAATTTGAAAAAAATCAGATAAATGTTCCAAATTCCATACGAACAAACCGGCTATTTCTCTAAATTAATGATTGATTATCTTTGTAAAAGCAATCAGTTAAGCACTTTATACAACCGTTTTCCTTCCATAGAAAATTTTAAAGATCAAATTTTAGAGAAACAGGCTAATTTTCCTTCAGCAAACAGACAGATACTTGCAGACAGCCTGCAAAATCAATATAAAAACTTTTCGGTAACAGTTGCCACTCAAACCAACATCAACAACCTTAAAGACAACAATACGTTTACTGTTGTTACGGGGCATCAGCTGAATTTGTTCACGGGACCGCTTTATTTTTTGTACAAAATTGTTTCTACGATTAATTTGTGTAAAGAATTGAAAAAGACGCATCCGGAATACGATTTTGTGCCTGTTTATTGGATGGCTACGGAAGATCATGATTTTGATGAGATTAACTATTTTAACTTTAACCGAAAGAAATTTCAGTGGAATAAAGAGGTTTCGGGTCCGGTTGGCAGATTGAATACCGATGGATTACAGGCGGTTTTTGATCAGTTCAAAAAGCATTTACCTTTAGGAAATAATGCCGACGAACTTACCCTTTTGTTTGAAAACGCTTATTTAAAACACAGCAATTTAGCCGATGCTACTCGATTTTTAGCTAATGAATTGTTTGGTAACGAAGGTTTGGTTATTGTTGATGGCGATGATGTAGCGTTAAAACAACTTTTTATTCCGCATATTAAGGAAGAATTGAATAATCAGTCGTCTTTTAAGGAAGTCGAGAAAAGTTTTGATATTTTAAAGGATTACATTATTCAGGTCAATCCGCGCGAAATTAATTTGTTTTTTATTGAAGACGGTTTGCGCGAACGTATTGTTTTTGAAGATGATTTATACAAAGTTTTAAATACTGAAATACAGTTTACAAAAGACGAATTGCTGACTTTGGTTGAATCTAATCCGGAAAAATTCAGTCCGAATGTAATTTTGCGTCCGTTATATCAGGAAGTTATTCTGCCGAATTTATGCTATATTGGTGGCGGTGGCGAACTAGCTTACTGGTTAGAACTGAAAGAAGTTTTTACGTTGCATAAGATAACGTTCCCAATACTTTTATTGAGAAATTCTGTGTTATTGGCAACTGAAAAACAAAATCAAAAACGGGAGAAATTAAATTTATCTTGGGAAGAATTATTTTTAAAAACAGATGATTTCCTTCAGAAGAAAACAAAAGAATTTGCTCAACATGTATTTGATTTCGAACAGCAAAAACAGTTTTTAAAAGAACAGTTTACTGCTTTAAAAGAAGTTACACTGCAAACAGACAAATCGTTTATTGGTGCGGTAAATGCACAGGAAGCCAAACAGATTAAAGGTTTAGAGAATTTAGAAAAACGTTATTTTAAAGCCGAGCGTTTAAAAAATCAAGATCAATTGGACAGAATGCTTGATTTGAAAATTGCTTTGTTTCCAAACAACAGTCTGCAGGAACGTGTTGATAATTTTTCGACTTTATATGTTGATTACGGTAAAGGAATGATTGATACTTTGTTAGAAAATTTACATCCGTTAGATCAAAATTATGCGATAATAACTTTATAGGTTTCCATAGACATATTGTATTAGATAAGCGTCACTTCGAGTAGCTCAGCGCAGAAGTTGTTAATTATAAGTTCTCGACAGGCTCGAACTGACGAAGATCTTGTATTTTCTGTTAAACACAAGGTTTTAAATAATCATCCATGCATCTGTGATAAAAAAATTGAATCTGTAGTAAAAAAACTTATATGCACGCATACTTTTTTGTATATTTACCTATCAACCAAATAGTAAAGTATGGATTTTTCTCAAAAAATGTTACGCGACAATGCGTTAAATGATAAGTTTATTATTGTTACAGGCGGTGGTAGTGGTTTAGGTAAAGCTATGACCACCTATTTTTTAGAGTTGGGTGCAAAAGTTGCAATCACTTCTCGCGATATCGAAAAACTACAAAATACAGCAACCGAACTGGAACAAAAAACCGGAGGAACATGTTTACCAATTGCTTGTGATGTTCGTCATTACGATCAGGTAGAGAATATGTTGCAGCAGGTTTTGTCGGCGTTTGGTAAAGTTGATGTTTTACTGAACAATGCGGCGGGTAATTTCATCTCGCCAACCGAACGTTTATCGGCAAATGCGTTTGATACCATTATTGATATTGTTTTAAAAGGCAGTAAAAACTGTACACTTGCTTTAGGGAAGCACTGGATTGACAAAGGCGAAAAAAACAAAACCATTTTAAATATTGTAACCACTTATGCTTGGACAGGTTCGGGTTATGTGGTGCCAAGTGCAACAGCAAAAGCCGGTGTTCTGGCAATGACGCGCAGTTTGGCAGTTGAATGGGCAAAATACGGAATACGCATGAATGCCATTGCTCCGGGACCATTTCCTACGAAAGGTGCTTGGGACAGATTATTGCCGGGCGAATTAAAAGATCAGTTTGATATAACCAAACAAGTTCCTTTACGACGTGTAGGCGATCATCAGGAATTAGCTAATTTAGCTGCATATTTAGTTTCAGATTTTTCTCAATACATCAACGGTGAAGTTGTTACCATTGATGGTGGTGAATGGCTGCAAGGTGCAGGCGAATTTAATATGTTGGAAAACATCCCGAAAGAATTATGGGATATGCTGGAACAAATGATAAAATCAAAAGGGAGTAAGTAATAAACATTTTACAGCTAATGAAAGGATTAAATACATTTACAAACTCTGAAATTCTAGCACTGAAAAAACTTATTGCTGAAAAAGAGATAGCGACACCTGATAAACAAAAAGGAATTAGAGGAAAAATTCGCAAAATTGGTTTCTATTTCTCCGATTTTAGTTCAAGAAAGGACGGCTATAGCGTCGCAGACTTTGAAGAGCTTATTAGTTTAAAAAAAATTAAAATCAGTGATAGTAGTTATAGAATTGAACCAAATTCAACAAATAAAACCATTGAAAAAAACACAACTGTTGAGAAAAAAAATTCCTCTGATTCAAAAAGCTTAAAATCAATTCTTGAAACTTTCAAAAAAAATCGCTTTGACCCTTCAATAGATAGTGAAATAATTATTGCTAATAGTTCTGGCAACTATATTTTGTGTTTAAAGAAAAATTCAACTTTGCCAACAGTTTCAATTAAACCTATCTTGACAAATTTTGAAGGACTAGAAATAATTTATACTGGCATTGCAAGTGGTAGTTTACGTACAAGAGATTTCAGACAACATTTTAAAGGCAACAATGCGGGACGATCAACACTTCGTAAGAGTTTAGGTGTATTATTCGGTTACAAACAAATTCCAAGAGACAGCAATCCAGCAACAGGAAAGTCAAAATTTAATATTGAAGATGAACAAAAATTATCAGAATGGATGTGTAACAACTTGGTCATGTATTTTTTACCGACAGCAGACTATAGAGATATTGAAATTGAATTAATAAATCAATTTAACCCTCCTTTAAACTTAAAAGACAATAGAAATATTATAAATTTTGATTATAGACGTTTACTTTCAAGCTTACGTTCTAAAAAATACAACTAAACAAGATTCCTACGGAATGACAAATAAGAAGGTAAAAAGTTATCCTAAAAAGTTCCAATTAAACCAATTCCGTTACCTGTAACAGAAAAATTCCACGTAATGTGTTTCTTCTGATATTTTTCCCAGGGATTTTCGTATTTCGTTTGTTCAAAACGTTTAATAACCGTTTTAGTACAAAAATATGCCAGAATTCCACCAAAAGCCACATCGCTTACCCAATGTGCGTTGGCGTACATTCGGCTAGCCATGGTTACCGCAGCACCCGTATAAAAAAGTCCTTTTAACCAAGGTTGTTCTACCCTTTCAGCCAAAACAAATGCCGTTACAAAAGCAATTTGCGAATGCCCCGAAGGAAAAGAACTGAAACCCGGATCGTTTCTAAAAGGTTTAAATTCATAATTTCCGAAACCTTCTGTTGGTCGGGCTCTGCCTACAATTTTTTTCATGGCAGTCTGCAAAACACCCGATGTTGCGTAAGCCGATGTTAGTATCGCTGCCGTTTCTTTCGTCCATTCATCATTAATAATCCAACCGGTCGCGTAAAATCCGCCTGCAACAATAACCGCCGCGTAAGGTTTTCCGTTTCGGTATCCAAAATCGCCTAATTTATTAACAAATTTCCCCTGATCTCTATTCATAAATTCGTTCACAGGTTTATCTGCAAGCGACAATAATGCCGTTCCGCCCAAAGTTGCTCCAAAAGTCAACAGATCATCTTTCTGCCAACGAACAGGCGATGAAAGCGTGTATAAAAAAGCATCGGTAATTCGAATAATATCCGTTGTTTTCTTGGGCATTGTATATAGCGAATCGGCAAAAACTTCAGTTTCCGTTAAAGTATCTTTTGTTTGATCATCTATTTCAAAAGAAATTCTTTCGGCTGACAATGAATCTATTTGTGCATAACAGCCTATTCCATAAACAAATAACACAATAAAAATCAATCTTTTAAAATACATTTTATTTTTTTAAAGGTGCAAATATATAAATTGAAACCGTTGTTGTAAGAATCAGCCGCAACGTATTAATGTTAATTTAACGTGAAGCCTAAATGTTTAGTATGTTATTACAAATTGAATTTAAACACAATACACGGTTATTAGCCAAAATCGTCTTAAAAAGGCAGCATAAAATATCATTAGCATTTTTAGTTAAGATAATTAATTGTATTTTTACACTTCAAATTTTTGTAAAGAAAGAATGGGTAAAATCATTGCTATAGCGAATCAAAAAGGTGGTGTGGGAAAAACTACCACTTCTGTTAATTTAGCAGCATCTTTGGGTGCTTTAGAAAAAAAAGTATTATTGATTGATGCCGATCCGCAAGCAAATGCTACTTCTGGTTTAGGTATTGATGTTGAATCGGTTGAAGCAGGAACTTATCAGATATTAGAGCATACGGTATTACCGCAGGATGCTGCTTTGGAATGTTCGGCTCCGAATGTTGATTTAATTCCGGCGCATATCGATTTGGTTGCTATAGAAATTGAATTAGTAGATAAAGAAAATCGTGAGTACATGCTGAAACAGGCATTGGCTTCGATTAAAGAAGAATACGATTATATTATTATTGACTGTGCACCGTCGTTAGGTTTGCTAACATTGAATGCTTTAACGGCTGCAGATTCTGTTGTGATTCCAATTCAATGCGAATATTTTGCTTTGGAAGGATTAGGCAAGTTATTGAATACCATTAAAAGTGTTCAGAAAATTCACAACCCGAATTTAGATATCGAAGGATTGCTTTTGACCATGTACGATTCTCGTTTACGTTTATCGAATCAGGTTGTTGATGAAGTTCAAAAGCATTTTAACGACATGGTTTTTGAAACCGTTATTCAGCGTAACGTAAAATTAAGCGAAGCTCCGTCGTTCGGCGAAAGCATCATTAATTACGATGCAGCAAGTAAAGGCGCAAGCAACTATTTGAGTTTAGCACAGGAAATTATTAAGAAAAACCCTAACAACTAATGGCAAAAGCAGTTAAAAAACAAGCGTTAGGTCGCGGTTTATCGGCACTTTTAAAAGATCCTTCTAACGACATCAAATCAATTGAAGATACAAATGCCGATAAAGTTGTTGGAAATATTATTGAACTGGAACTGGATTTTATCAAGGTAAATCCTTTTCAGCCAAGAACAAATTTTAACGAAGAAACGTTAAAGGAACTTGCAACATCTATTAAAGAATTAGGTGTTATACAGCCAATTACGGTTCGTAAGATCGATTTTAACAAATACGAATTAATTTCGGGTGAGCGACGTTTACGTGCTTCAAAACTGGCAGGTTTACAAACTATTCCGGCGTATATCCGTATTGCAAACGATAACGAGTCGCTTGTTATGGCATTGGTTGAAAATATTCAGCGCCATGATTTGGATCCTATTGAAATTGCGATGTCGTACCAGCGATTGATTGACGAAATTCAGCTAACACAAGAACAAATGAGCGATCGTGTTGGTAAAAAAAGATCGACTATTACCAACTATTTGCGTTTGTTGCGTTTAGATCCGATTATCCAAAGTGGTATCCGTGACGGATTTATCTCTATGGGTCACGGTCGTGCAATTATCAATATTGAAGATCACGAAGCACAAACGGATATCTACCACAAAATCATCAAAGAAAATTTATCTGTTCGCGAAACCGAAGCTTTGGTAAAAGCATATCAGGAAGGTTTGTTGAATACTGGAAGTGTTCCTGTAAAGAAAAAAATCACGTACACGATTTCCGATTCGCAACGAAAAATATTTACAGAGTTTTTCGGAGCTAAAGTAGATGTGAAAATTGCAGCAAACGGTAAAGGAGCAATCAACGTACCTTTTCATTCGGCAGAAGATTTAGAACGTATCATTAAACTTTTAAACAAATAGTGTTTTCTAAATTATACATTATTGTTTTTTGTCTGTTTTTTGGAACTGTTTGGGCACAAAACGATACCTTAAAAATGGTTCAGCCCGAAATGCCCAAATTAACCGCACAGGCATTAAATCCTTTGGCACCGGCTAAAGCGGCTTTTTATTCGGCAATTGTACCGGGTCTGGGTCAGTATTACAACAAAAGTTACTGGAAAATTCCATTGGTTTATGGCGGAATGGGAACCAGTCTGTATTTTTATATTGACAATCAAAGAGCTTACACCGCTGCCCGCGACGAATATAAATTACGCTTGCGCGGTATTGAACGTACAGACAATCCAAAAGTAGGTTCTTACACACAAGATCAGCTGGTTACCGTACAGCGAAATGCACAGCGAAACCGCGATTTATCGTTATTTATTACTATAGGAATTTATATTTTAAATATTGTTGATGCCAATGTAGATGCGCATTTACAACAGTTTAATGTAGATGAAGATTTATCGTTTAAGCCAAATTTAGAATACAATCCGTTAATAAACCAACACCACTTTAACGTTAACGTAAGTTACAGATTTTAATTATGAAAATAGCATTATTAGGCTACGGAAAAATGGGTAAAGAAATTGAAAAAATTGCCTTGCAACGTGGTCACGAAATAGTTTTAAGAAAAACAGAAGAAAACGATTACAGCGGATTGGAACACGCCGATGTTGCGATTGATTTCAGTATCCCTACAGCTGCAACAGAAAATATAAGTACGTGTTTTAATCATAATATTCCGGTAGTTTCTGGTACAACTGGTTGGTTGGAACATTACAACGATATGACGGCTTTATGCCAGGAAAAGAACGGAGCTTTTTTATATGGATCGAACTTTAGCGTAGGTGTCAATTTGTTTTTTGAACTGAATTCGTATCTGGCAAAATTAATGGCGAACATTAAAGAGTATAATGTATCGATGGAAGAAATTCATCATACTCAAAAATTAGATGCGCCAAGCGGAACAGCCATTTCACTAGCACAAGGAATCATTGCCGAAACAGATTACAAGCAATGGACAATGGACAACGCAAATGATAACGAGATTTATATCGATGCTAAACGTATTGAAGATGTTCCTGGAACACACAGCGTTTTCTATAAATCAACCGTTGATGAAATCGAAATAAAGCATACCGCATTTTCACGTCAGGGCTTTGCTTTAGGCGCTGTAATTGCAGCCGAATGGATTTTAGGCAAAAAAGGCATCTTTACTATGAAAGATGTTTTGAATTTAGGTTAATTAGTCAAAAAAAATTACTTTCGTTAAAAATATTTAGGTTATGACATTTACACAATGGTTTTTATTTTTCCTTGCTGTTCAGGTGATTCACTTTCTGGGCACATGGAAATTATATGTAAAAGCAGGCAGAAAAGCGTGGGAAGCAGCAGTACCTGTTTATAACGCAATTGTTTTAATGCAGATTATTAACCGACCAAAATGGTGGGTTATTCTATTGTTTATTCCTATTGTAAACTTAATCATGTTTCCGGTTGTGTGGGTTGAAACCTTACGTAGTTTCGGAAAAAATTCAACTGTTGATACCATTTTAGGTGTAGTAACTTTAGGTTTTTACGTGTATTACGTAAACTATTTTGAAAACGTTACCTATGTACAAAACCGAAGCATAAAACCAAAAACCGAAGCTGGTGAAACAGTAAGTTCTATACTTTTTGCCGTAGTGGTTGCAACAATTATTCATACCTTTTTTATACAGCCGTTTACCATACCAACTTCATCGTTAGAAAAAACCTTATTGGTAGGTGACTTCTTGTTTGTAAGTAAAGTAAACTATGGTGCACGCGTTCCACAAACTGCAATTGCTTTCCCAATGGTACACGATACCATTCCGTTGGCAAAAGTAAAATCGTACAGTAAATTTCCACAGATACCTGAAATGCGTTTTCCTGGTTTTGAAAAGCCGGAACACAATGATATCATGGTTTTTAACTGGCCTAGAGATACAGTTTATCAATTCTTTGATTATACATCTGGGCGTAGAGCTGACAAACCTCTTGATAAAAAATCAAACTATGTTAAAAGAACTGTTGGTTTACCCGGAGATAATTTAGAAGTTAAAGACGGTATAGTCTATATCAACAATAAAGTATTGGATTTAGGCGATCGTGCTCAAATTCAATATTCATATACAGTTACTACAGATGGGACACCTTTAGATCCTAATTTTATTTACAAAGATTTAGGAGTTACTGAAGGGGTTCAAACGATGCCCGATAATAAATATTATTTTTTTGCATTAACTCAGCAAAATGCTGAAAGATTACAACAGCTTTCATATGTTAAAGACGTAACGAGAAATATATCTAAAGGTGCAGAACCTCATCACACAATAAAAGATTTCTTAGCTATATTTCCACATACTAAAGATTGGAATTTAGATAATTTAGGTCCGATACATATTCCTGCAAAAGGCGAAGTAGTTCAGTTAACAACCGAAACATTGCCATTTTACAAAGGGATTATTACCGATTACGAACACAATACGTTAGAAGTTAAAGACGGAATAATCTTAATAAATAACGAACCGACGACAACCTACACCATTCAGCAGGATTATTACTATATGATGGGAGATAATCGCCACAGATCAGAAGACAGCCGTTATTGGGGCTTTGTTCCTACAGATCATATTGTAGGAAAACCAGTTTTCATCTGGATGAGTATGGATCCTAACGTTCCAATGGGTAAATTGTTCGATAAAATTCGTTGGGATCGTTTGTTTACAACCGTTCACGGCACAGGCAAACCACATTCTTTCTTTATTTATTTCGTAATTATTTTAGTGGGTTGGACAGTTTACAGTTTCGTTAAAAAACGCAAGGCAAAAAAGTATAAATATTAATGAGCATTTTAATACATCCCACCTATTTTCCATCGGTCAGTCATTTTGTAGCAATGCTTCAAGCTGATGCTGTGGTATTCGAGGCAGATGATAATTTCCAGAAACAAACAAACCGCAACCGTATGTACATTTACAGTGCAAACGGTTTGCAGTTGTTAAACATACCGGTTAAACACAGTGCAGAACCGAATCAAAAATACCGCGACGTTAAAATAGAAAACGATTTTAACTGGCAGAAACAACATTTTAAATCGTTGGAAGCCGGCTATAGGACATCTCCTTATTTTGAATTTTTTGAAGATGATATTCGTCCGATTTTTGAAAAGAAACATTCTTTTTTAATGGATCTGAATTTAGAAATCCATGAAATTGTAACAGATTGTTTAGGTATTAAAATTCCGTACACAAAAACCGAAGAATATTTTAAAGAACCTTCTCAAACCGATTTCAGATATCTGGCTAACGGTAAAAAAGACGATAACATTTTTGATTCGTACATACAGGTTTTTAATGACAAACACGGTTTTCTGAATAATTTAAGTATTTTAGATTTGCTTTTTAACGAAGGAAGACATGCAGTTGATTATCTTAAAAGACAAACTTTGATAAAATAAAAAAGGAGATTTCAAATAGAAATCTCCTTTTTGCTTACATACAAAAGACTTATATATTTGTTAAAAAAGAGTTTTAATAAAATTTTACTTCCTATTTTAGTCAAAACACTTATAAAACAAAATGATAAAAACACTAATACTATTTCTTTCTCTATTTTCAGCTACTTTTTGCTGGGCACAAACCAAAACGGAAACTGATCTGTATGTTGCGGGCTATCGAAATGAAGATTTTAATACAGCATATTTACAATTTATAAAAAAGAACAACGATTCACTCTATTTTTTTTCAAATGATGAAAGTCGATACAATGCAATGTCATTACATAGTTTTGAAAAAGATACATTGGACTTAAAAATTAAATCGATTGCTACTGATAGCAAAATAGCACTTTACTATACTTCGGATGAATACAAACAAGATTATCATTATTTTAAAGTAGAAAATGCTGAATTTACAATTGATCAAGTTAGAGAAATTAAAGGCAAAAGATATACAACTGAATTGGATAAGGTATCAATGATTCCTAATCGGGATTTAAAAATACAGCGTGAAATATATTTTTTAGATTCATCGAATGTAGAAATCACGCATACTTACACTTTAAATAATACGATACTTTTCACTGAAAAAGAAATTAAAAATATAGCTTTTCAACTGCTTGACAATAAAGTTTTCTTTAGTTTTTATGATGGTGAATTAAACCTTAACAATCGTTGGTACCAGTTAACAAATCTTCAAAAAGACAAATTCTCTTTTGTTCATTATGCCGAAACTAAAAAGATTGTTGATGTTTACACATTAAATTCCTCCAAAAACCCAGAAATCAATACATCAAATTTTAAAATGTGTTGGGATAATCGTCCAAAGGAATATTATAATTTTGACCCTGACATTTCTTATACACATGGCAACAATGCTTTATTAAAACGATTAATTAAAGATGCTCCTACAACAAAAGGAAACGGATTTATAACCATACATTTTGCCATAAACTGCGAAGGAAAAGTGGGAAGATTTGGTTTAGAACAAATGGATACCAAGTATCAGTCAGCATCGTACGATCCAAAATTAATCAAACATTTAATACAAGGAATAAGTAAAATCACCGAATGGAATCTCCCTGAAAAAATTCAGACAGACACACATCGTTTTCTTATGTTTAAAATTACTAATGGAAAAATAACCGAAGTATGGCCTTAAAGAAATTCTTTTTATATAACATTTTAATTTTTATCGGATTTTGCCACTCTTCATATTCGCAAGAATTGAATCCGTTTGAAAATCTTTCAAAAGAAGAACGTATTAAGCTGGCTGATAAATACCATGATTTATCACAAACGGTTTATCAAACATCCCAAATGCATAGAATCTACAAAGACAGTGCTTTACTGGTGGTTCCAGATCATGTGGAATATATGCAACGAGCATCGTATTCGTACAAAAAAGCGGGCGAGCACATAAAAGCTATGGAAATGCTTAACAAAGCCGTAGCAATTGACACAGCAAATGGTTCAACAGCCGCGCTTGAATACAAAGCTTGGAGTATGTTGTATTATTACCGTGATTACGAAAGCACCATTAAAGATGTTGATAAAGTTATAGAAATAAGTAAAATTCCTTACAATGGTTGTCATGGGGAATCGTGTTTGCTTTTAAAGGCGCAAGCGTACTATCAATTGAGTGAATATAAAAAAGCCATTGAAACGTTTGATTACTTGTTTACCCTTCTTAAAGAGCAAGGTGTAAATCCCAAAGATGATTTTCTAGCTAATTTCTATCTGGCACGGAGTTATTTTAAATTGAATGATTTAGACAAATCTCTATTTTATTTACAAGAACAATTAAGTATGCCCTATAGTGTAAAAGCCGAATTGAACTTTTATGCCGGACAGATTTATATTTTAAAAAATGATACCGAAAAAGCAAAACAACATTTTTTAAAGGCAAAGGAATTATATCTGCAAAACGATAAGATGAACGAACCTTATATTGAACGTTTCGATGAAATTTTCATGAATGATATTAATTTAGAAATCAGTAAATTATAGTTATAAAATGTAAAATATTTTTTTTATTCATTTATAAAACTATCTTTGCTGAAAATTTAATAATATTTACTTATGAAAAAAATAGTATTTTTCTCAGCATTATTGTCTTTATCTTTAGTTAGTTGTGGTGATGACGACAAACCACAAGATCAAACTCCAATTGTTCAAGACCCTTTAGTTGGTAAATGGAATATGGTTAAAGGAGAATTTTATCAAAATGGTAATTTAGTTCTGGAAGAAGATTTAAAACCTGGTGATTGCAATTATGATTTTTATGAATTAAAAACTGGTGGAGTAAAGGACGAAGTTTATCATGATGAAGATACTGATTGTGCACAATACAATTATAATGGAACTTGGGCGTACAATTCAGCTGCAAAACAAGTTACTTTAGTCGATGAAGAAGATGGTTATACTATGGTAGTAGAGGTAATTTCTGTAACTGCTAGTGATTTAAAAATTAAATTAATTAGTGAAGAAGGCGAACCATTACCTGAAGGTATAGAAGTATTCACTTACTTAAAAAAATAATTCAATAAAAAAGGATAACATTTTAGTTATCCTTTTTTTTATCTTTCATATTCAATCGTGCCATTATTGGAAAATGATCAGAATTTTTAAAATCTTTAAAAGTTTTAAATTCTTTCACTTCAAAAACCTCATCAACCAGAATATAATCAATTCGGGCAGGATAATATTTGTAGTTATAGGTTTTTCCGAAACCTTTGCCCGCTTCAACAAACGCATCATTCATATCGCCGATAATGTTTTTATAAACGTATGAAAACGCCGTATTGTTCATATCGCCACAGATAATTTTATGTCCTTTAAAATCTTCCATGTGTGCTTGGATCAATTCCGACTGTAATTGCTGAACTTTAAACGCTTCGCTTAATCGGTTAAAAATTCGTTTTGATTTACTTTCATCGATCTCATTAATATCCGGACTGATATTTACCGACTGCAAGTGAATGCTGTAGACGCGAATGGTATCCTTATTTTTTACAATATCGGCATAAACAACATTGTTATCAGAATTTGGTAAAGCGATTTCACCTTCATCAATAATTCTAAATTTAGAAAAAATAGCCTGACCGGTTTTAATCTTTTTGCCGTGCATAATAATGTGTCGGAACTTATAATCGTCTAACTCATAATCTGCCGATTTGGAATATTCCTGAAAACAAATAATATCCGGATTTTGTTCTTCTATAAAACGTTTGATGTTTTCGGCAACATTTTCGTTCGGCATCCAATTAAAAAGATTAAACAATCGGACATTATAACTTAAAACGGTAAAGTCTGATTCTACCACCGCTTCGTTTGTTGATGTAAACTTATAGAATTTAGTAAAAAACGTGTATCCGATCAAAAAAACGATAATCGATAAAAACACCTGTTTTTTTAATTGAATTGCCCAATACACTACAAACACCAGATTTAGCATTAAAAGTGTGGGTAAAATTAGGGTAAGAACCGACAAAAACGGAAACAGTTTAGGCGCCATGGACGGCAATAAATAGCCCAACAATGTTAGTACAACCAACATTATGTTTAAAATATAGGCTATTTTATTAAACCATTTTAACTGTTTCATAAGTTTATTTCTGCTTAAACAAAAACTCTTTTTCTTCCTTGGTAAGGCTGTCGTATCCCGATTTGCTAATTTTGTCTAAGATAATATCTATTTTTTTTTGAACGCTATTATCTGTCGAATTATTTTTTGTTTGATTAATTTTATTGTGAACCGTTCGTAAATTGGTTTTAACTTTTGGCTTTTTAAGATTGCTTACAGAAAATCCGCCCAGCCATTTACCGTAACAGAAACCAAAGATGCTTCCGCCTAAATGAGCCAAATGTCCGCCGGCATTATCAAAAAACAACTGCAACAAATCAAAACCTAAAAACGCTATTGCGATATAATATATTGCTACGTTTCCAAAAATTATCAGCTGTACACGCATTTTCGGATTATATCCTACAACTGTAAAAAACACTGCCATTACTGCTCCCGATGCTCCTACAACATAACTTTGCAAACCGAAGATGTTGGCAATTATAAAATAAAAAATTCCGGCTGAAATGCCCCCTAAAAAATAGGCTTTTAAAAATTGTTTGTAATTAAAAAATGTAAAAAATAACTGACTGAAAAAATACAGCATCAGCATATTAAACAACAAATGCATAATATCGGCATGCAGAAAACTGTACGTTACAAACTGCCAAATTCGATAATTAAATATTTTAAAATCGCTAAACAATGCCAATTGTTCAATAATCGCCTTATAAAAACCTGCATCGGCAAACTTTATAAGCATAACAAGAAGACTTATTACACTTACAACAATAAGAAGTTTAATTTCGACCGCAATATTTTTAATATCGAATTTTCGCATAATATGTTATTTATCCCAACGGAATTGATCGAACTGTTTTTTCTTCCAAAACCACATCAACAAGAAACCTACAAGAGCTCCGCCAATGTGTGCAAAATGAGCAATTCCTGTTCCGCCTGATCCAAAAATGGCAGCACCGTTAAATCCTAAAACTAAATCTAAAACCAAAACTGCCGGTACAAAATATTTTGCTTTAATTGGTACCGGTATAAAAAGTAAAGCCAAACCTGCATTTGGAAACATGAAGGCAAACGCGACCAATAATCCATAAATGGCTCCTGATGCGCCGACTGCTACCGATAAATATGATGAAGCAAAACTATCTAATTTTGAAGGAGATAGAAATTGTTGCCAACCGTTATTAATCATACTTTGGTTAAGTGTCTGTATAATTTCACTCTCTTTAATTCCATTTAAAAGTAAAGTATTTAAACCATCATGAAATTGCCAATAATTAACTGCTGTATGTAAAACGGCTGCTCCTAATCCACACAAAATATAGAAAAGTACAAACTTTTTGCCTCCCCATATTTGTTCCAACACCGATCCAAATGAATACAACGCAAACATATTAAATAATATATGAGGAATACTTCCATGCATAAACATGTGCGTTATTGGCTGCCAAAATTGAAAAGCAGGATTTTCGAAATAATACAGTGGAAAATAATCGTTTAATATTGGCATAAAGAAATTAGCCGCTAAAAATATTATAACGTTAACAATTAATAATTGCTTTACTACTGGAGTAATCTGATTCATTACATAAATTTTTTATCAATATCTTCTACCTTCATGGTAATAAAAGTAGTTTTGCCAAAGGGCGATGTTTGCGGATCTTCGCATCCAAACAAACTGTTTACAATATTTTCCTGTTCTTTATCGCTTAAATACGTGCCGGTTTTTACCGCCAAACTCTGTGCCAGCGATTTTGCAATTCGGTCGTGCAGAATATCAACATCAGCAGGAGCATCATCTTGCATATCGTTTAAAAGATCTTCCAAAACAATAGAAACCTCACTTTCTGTAATCGACACCGGAATACCTAAAATTACAATTTTTTCATTAGAAATTTCATCGAATAAAAATCCCATCTGAACTAATTCATTCTGCAAATTTTTAAGCAATTCCATTTCGTAAACACCATAATACAATGACAAAGGAAACAAAAGTTGCTGACTTGCATTCTGTTTTACCGTGAACGAACGCATGTAATGTTCGTACAAAATTCGTTGATGTGCCCTGCGCTGATCGATGATAATCATGCCCGATTTTATGGGACTGATGATGTATTTTTTTTGAAACTGATACGATTGTTGATGATTTGTTGGTTGCGAAGCATCGTCATCGAACAAAGATCCGGTGATTACTTCTTCATCAAACTGATGATTTGCCGATGTAAGAATGATTTCTTTTGCGTCTGAAATACCTTCGTACAACGTTTCCCAACCACCCGATTTGTGTTTACGATCTTGAAACGATGCATTGCTTTGAAAGGAACTTCCCGAAGTTTTTGGTTTAACACTTTCGAATGGATTAAAACCTGAACCCATTTGCCCTGCCAAACTACTGCCTGATTTCATGCTTTCAAACGGATTGAAAAACGTGTCAATGGCAACAGTTGGTTCGTTAGATTTTGTTCCTTCGTAACTGTAAGGAACTTCTAAATCACCATCTTTCTGAAAATCCAACACCGGTGAAACATTAAACTGACCCAAACTGTGTTTGATTGTAGCACGTAAAATGGCGTACAAAGCTTGTTCGTCATCAAACTTAATTTCGGTTTTTGTCGGATGGATATTTATATCGATACTATTTGGCGGTAACGTTAAATACAGAAAATAACTCGGATGCGTGCCGTCTTTCAATAATCCTTCAAAAGCAGCTGTAACGGCATGATGAAGATATCCGCTTTTTATAAATCGATCGTTCACAAAAAAGAACTGTTCTCCCCTGCTCTTTTTAGCAAATTCAGGCTTTGCAACAAAACCATGAACTTCTACAATTTCGGTTGTTTCTTGAACGGGTACCAGCTTTTCATTGGTTTTTCCGCCGAAAACATTTACAATTCGCTGACGAAAATTAGATGCCGGCAAATTGAACATTTCACTGCCGTTGTTTATAAACGTAAACTGAATATCGTTATGTGCCAAAGCCACACGCTCGAATTCATCAATTACATGGCGTAATTCTACCTGATCTGACTTCAAGAAATTTCGTCGGGCAGGAATATTAAAAAACAGATTTTTAACCGAAAACGATGTTCCGCTTGGAGCCACAACAATTTCTTGCGATATAATTTTACTGCCTTCAATAATTACATGCGTACCTAACTCGGCAGTATGTTCTTTAGATTTTAATTCTACATGGGCAATCGCCGCAATAGATGCCAATGCTTCGCCACGAAAACCTTTTGTCTGAAGTTGGAATAAATCTTCAGCTATGGAAATTTTTGATGTTGCGTGACGTTCAAAACACATACGCGCATCAATTTCGTTCATTCCTTTACCGTCATCAATTACCTGAATAAGCGTTTTACCTGCATCTTTAATTACCAGTTTAATGGCAGTTGCACCAGCATCTACAGCATTTTCGAGTAATTCTTTAACTACCGATGCGGGTCTTTGCACCACTTCGCCGGCGGCAATCTGGTTGGCAACGTGATCGGGTAATAAACGTATAACGCTTGACATGTATTGTTGTACTTTTTTAATGATTTACAAAAATACAATTTTATACGGGAATTTACTTACCGATGCCCTTTGCATAAAGTTAAAGAAAACAAAAAAGCTCTGGAAAATTATTTAACTAATAAAAGATTGCACCTTTAGTAGTTGCGCATGGATATTTCTCTGTATATTCTTCATTAAAACATCCTTCAATATCACGACAGGTAAAATACATCTCACCTTCTTCGTTTGTTCTAAATCGTGGATAACATCCTTCGTAACCTTCACAAATAAGAACTCTTAATCCGCTTTCTTTAACAAACATCAGTTTGTTATTTACTGCTTTTAATTTTACAACTGCGTTTCTATTCGCTTTTGAGTTTGATAGTTGTAAATAATAGTAATTTGTTTCAGCAACCCTTTCTTGTTTAATAACAACTACATCAAACTTATTTTGTGATTCTTGAAAATGATGATTAAATGTTTCTAACAAATCATCTTTATTTACGGTAAGTATTGGAATGTTTTCTTGCAAAACTGCTACTTCAATTTGCAGAAGATTATCTATCTTTTCTACAAATTTATTTTGTGCTGATAGAGTTGAAGTAAATATAAACAGAATAGCTAAATAAAATATTTTCATATGGTTCTTTTTGTGAAAATACTCATTTAAATTTAGAAAACAAAAAAGCTCTGAAATTTCAGAGCTTTTGTATTATTTATTTAATGCGATCATTTTTAATGCGGCAACCGCAGCTTCGGTGCCTTTGTTTCCGTGGATTCCTCCACTTCTGTCGATCGACTGTTGTTCGTTATTATCTGTAAGTACACAGAAAATGGTAGGTACATCGTAGATTAGGTTTAAATCTTTAATGCCTTGTGTTACGCCTTCGCAAACAAAATCAAAATGTTTTGTTTCTCCTTGAATTACACAACCTATTGCAATAACAGCATCAAACTCTTCTAACTGGTGCATTTTTTTGCTTCCAAAAATCAATTCAAAACTTCCGGGAACATTCCAACGTACAATATTTTCAGGCTTCGCTCCACAATCAATCAATACATCGTAAGCACCTTGAAACAAACCGTTGGTAACTTTATCGTTCCATTCCGAAACAACCAAACCAATCTTTAAATCTTTTGCATCAATTAAATCGGCTTTGTTGTATTCTGATAAATTTTTATTAGCTGTAGCCA
>Ga0308157_10001856_pt1 | contig 39147 bp, 45 predicted proteins | sample PhyBR1_FD_201035 | JGI IMG/M metagenome (GOLD analysis project Ga0308157, IMG submission 201035) | Phyllosphere microbial communities from UC Gill Tract Community Farm, Albany, California, United States - DLSLB.R1 | ecosystem: Host-associated > Plants > Phyllosphere > Unclassified | place: USA... | reverse complement strand
CCGAAATGGGCAAACACACCTGATTTGCTCATCCCCGTGAGCTCGGCAATCGCGCCAATGGACAGGCCTTCAAGGCCGATATGGGTGGCAAGATTGAGCGCTGCCTCGACAATCGTGGCCTTGGTCTGCTGACCTTTGGCGAGCGAGCGGCCCGCAGAGCGGACGGCTGCAGCCTCAACGGCCTTCCTGGGGCTAACCGCATCTTGCGCCTGGGCGTGCAGCTTGCGAGACTTTGCGCTAGTCTTCACGGGCCCGCTCTCCCCTTGCTGCCCCGAACGGCCGGCCCTATGCGCCGCATCCCTGGCGGCGGGAGAAGTGGTGGAACGGGAAACGGTAGACGAGGCCATGAAACTCTCAATAAAACGAACGTTCGTTCTATTTTGCACAGTTTCAGGCCGCTTTTGAATCCATCAAGGGTAAATACTTACCCTTCCCCGCCAGAACTTTTGCCGACTCAGGAATTGCGTCGCGCCGCCTTTGGCACAAAGTTGCGCGCGCTTTGGCACAAACGTTTCGCCACCTTTGGCACAAACTAGCCCAAGCAGAATCCCCTCTCAAGGGGCTTTTGCTTACGACACACCGCTACCACCGAGACAGTACGCTCGACAACGACACCCACTGTCAGAACAACGTAATAGCTGCTGAAGCATCAATCATGCAATGTGGCGAACCCATCGGTTGATTCCAGAACCCGCTGTATGCACCCAACTAGCGGTATCGCTCGCAAGCTGCCATCCAGCTACAAATTCGATAGCTCAGCCACCCAATAAAAGTCTGGCAACACATGGGTTACATTAAGTTAGCCATTTAACTTAATGCAACAACATGCCAATTACCATCACTTTCGATATTGATAGTGGATCTGTAACCGACGGCAATGACCGCAACCGGATCATTGCCTGTTTTCAGCGTTTTGGCTGGGAGCACATTGGCGGTTCCGCATGGAGATATCCTGCCTTGGGAACAGAAAATGTCTCAGAAGACTGGTTCAATCATGTAATCCCAGCATTGGCGTACTTCCGAAGCTTGGTCTGCCATGCAAATCTGAATGTGTACAACTTCACTATTGATGCCCACTCCGAAGCAGGTCATCGAGGGAGAGCAACTCCTCCGTTAGGTGAACCTATTCAACAAGCTGCAAACATCACACTCTACGCAGCAAACACGGCATACGACGGAGCGTTGTCAGAGCAACGCTTGCGTGGCTTCGTTCAAAACTGCGCAGACAATTTAGCTTAGCTGGTTGCGGACCCTACACGGCCAACCATACCTTTGGCATTCGCATGATGTGTTACTGAAGATCACTGGGTAATTTTTAGGGGGCAACCTTGTATTCAAAAAAAGCTCTTCCCGGACTGGCTCTTTTCTTAGTACTTGCTAGTGGGCAGGCAAGTGCAAACGCGAATGTTGACAAAATGACAACCTATGCTGTTCTTCTTGGACGTGCAATAGGTTGTGGGATCGAGGTCAAAAAGCCGATGGAAAGGGTTGGTGCTTGGATGGACAAGGTATTCCCACCTGGCTCAGAAGATCAAAGGGTTCTGCTCCCTATTTTTGTTCAGGGATTGGTGGACAACTCGAAAGCTCAGACTGAGGGACGAAGTCCAGATACGTGCTACCAAGTTCGAACATCAATTAGTAAAACTAAGTGGCCTTAAAAGCCAAGACATCGGCAAGTTGTGCACCTATCGACTCGATGTCTGGAACTGGCCGACTCAAGCCGGCCAGTTCGATCTAAAACAGTCCCGCAGGCTCCTCACTTCTGGCCCAGCTGTAAATAACCAGCTCGCCTCTCTCCACTCTGTTCGCCCCACCGCCGACCGTGTAGTCCAGCTTTAAAGACTCCATCTCAAAGTCTTTAAAGCACTCCCGAATAGCCGGATGGTCGTTGATACTGATGACGGCCTTTCCCTTTATCTCCTTGAGCTTCTTGGCCATCAGCTCGTACTGCGCCCACTCAAACGGCACACCATAGCCCTCGGTCTCCCAATAAGGCGGGTCCATGTAGAACAGCGTGTGAGCCCTGTCATAGCGGTCGATACACTGCGCCCAGTCGAGCTGCTCTATATAGGTACCTCCAGCCATTCGCAGATGGGCTGCCGACAGGTTCTCCTCGATCCGCAGCAAATTGATGGCCGGAGCCGTGGTGGCCGTACCAAAGGTCTGGCCAGCCACCTTGCCACCAAAGCTCTGCTGCTGCAGATAGAAGAACCGGGCCGCCCTCTGTATATCCGTCAACGTCTCAGCCCGCGTGTCCTGCAGCCATTTAAAGACCTGCCTACTGGTCAAGGCCCACTTGAATTGCCTCACAAACTCCTCCAGGTGGTGCGTCACCACCCGATAGAGATTGACCAGGTCACCGTTGACGTCATTGAGGACTTCGACATCAGCTGGGTGGCGGGCAAAGTAGACCGCCGCACCACCAGCAAAGACCTCGACGTAGCAGCTATGGGCTGGAAAGCGTTTCAGGAGCAGATCGACCAGGCGGCGCTTGCCTCCGATCCAGGGCACGATTGGGTTTGTCATTTGTTTCAGCTGTTGGCCCTGCTGGGGGCTCTGGTTCGGTGCTCACGGCACTCAGCTGATTGAAGGCCCCACACCTGGGGCACTTGATGCTCAGGCGCACATACACGCCCTCGCCTAACTTCTTGCGGCAGTTGCCGCAGCGGATATCGTCCATTTGCAAGCCTTTAAACCTTTAAAACTCTGGTAGGCTCAGCGCGCTCTGTACAGGGTGAGCGGGCCTTGCCAGCTTGCAGGCACGTTCTGCGGTTGGGGCTTGGTCAGGTGTTACAGCACTTGGCCAAGTCGCCCGTTCTTTTTTTGTGGCTACACCTCCCCTGCCGCATAAGTAAGGCTCGGAGCATCGCCCTCGATCACTCCGTCGCGCACAAACACACGCTGCCCAGCTTGGGCGGCCCCTCTGGCCTGGAGTCGACCACCGCCTGGCAGGTCGACCGTGGCCACACCGTTGACCACAAAAGCGACCGTACCCACCTCAAGGGGCTTGGGCGATTGCAGCGCAATAAACTGCTTGTAGAGGTTAGGCATGGGTCTCGATCTCCAGTGTTTGACGCAGCCTTGGTGCAGCCCAGCTGATCGCTGTGGAACGCACTATTCCCATCGCTGTTTCACTACCCTGATAGCGCACAAATTTGCCGGGCAAAATCACACCTGCCTCTGGTAAAACTGGCATCGTCAGAGTTAAAATAGCTTGCCTTTTCGTGTTTGCTAATTCAGCAAGACCACGCTGCCTTTGCACCGTCGTGTCAGTGATCAAGGCGTGCGTCACTTGAGGCGCAACCAGATCCCCCGCCGTCCCAGCTCTGGTGATTGGCCCAAACACCCCAGCACTGATACCACCAACGAAAACTCGGTTGTAGTCGGGCTTGTCCACGAACTCCGTGCCCTCTACTTCAGCCACCGCTGACGGAATCTCAAAATCCGGCACCACATCACCCCAATGCCAAGGCGCTGTGGGGTACTTGGGCAGGATGCGCAGCACCTGGTCGGTGTTGTGGGGCTGCACATAGCCGCCAGCCGCCGCAGCGATATCGTTGATGGCGTCGATATAGCTGCTCTGCAGCGCCCAGGCTCCAGCAGGCACTTGCCAGTCCTCCAACTGCCAGTCGATATCCCAGCCAATGGAGACGCCGTTGACCTTGAGCACCTCAGCTGCCAGTTGCTGGGCCGTCAGCGTCTGAGTCGGGCTACCGAAGGACATGGACTTGGCCCACGGCTCGGCCAGCACTGCGGCAAGGCCACGCCCGGAGACAGACCAGCGCTCCTGGGGCAGGAATCTGCGGTCGCGGCTGGTGCGCTCCAGGCGGAGCTTGAAGGGCACGCCATTGACGTTGGCCAGAAACTGCGCAGGGTCGCCATCCGTGTCACGGCCAAGGTGCAAGGCCGCATCCTTATGCAGTGAGGCCGTCCAGTTCCACGTCCAGCTCTGAAAGTCCAGGGACATATTGAAGGCCAGAGCAGGCAGCTCGACGCCGGTATCCAGCCGCGTGAGCACGATTTGATTGAGCACGATGTAGACCTTTCGGACGGGAACGATGACCTTGCCAGGCTGCGGTGCGCCATCCTTGCAGCACGCAAAGACCAGCGCGGTCGACGTGGCCCAGGACTTGCAGAACAGCAATTTGATGGGGCCGCCCACCAGCTGCTCATAGCAGCCAGGCTTCTCCGGCTCGGGAGGCTTGGTCTGAGACTTGCCTGCTGACGGCTTCATGGCCTGCTGGTAGCGGGCATCAAAGCCCCGGTACAGCGGCACCGATGGGCCTGCGCCCGTGGTGACCAGGGTCTGCAGACCCATCGCATCCTGTGCCGCAGCCTCCAGCAGCAAGCGACGGTCGCGCAGGCTTTCCTGAAACCGCACCGCCCAACCGGCCCGCACGGGCACAGCATCCTCGGCAGCGGCCCGCAGACTCACGCGCACGCCTTGCCCCTCTTGCCAGCGGGCCAGGGTTGCCGCACCAGGCAGCGCCCGGGCCTGCTGAAACCGTCCCTGCAGGACCACCCCTTGCCGCTGGCCGTCCTGCCAGGCAACGCCAAACTGCTCCTGCAAGGGCATGGCGTCCTGTGCGGTCGACACCCAGCCCGCAGGCAGTGCGTCCGTGTCTTGCCAGCCGGAGATCCAGCCCTCCGTCACAGGCTGCGCCTGCTGGGCACTGACGGCCACCTCGGCCACCACAGGCCGGGGTGTATCGGTGTTGTAGCGCACGACCGCACTGCAGCGCAGGCCCGGCATGCGGCCCGCTGCGACCAGATCCTTACGCACATGCACCAGGGATCTGACCCGCAGACCCGGCATGCGCGCGGCAACGGCCAGCGTTGCATCGGGCACCTGCCCGCCGCCGCCATCGTCGCCGAACACCAGCTCGACCGGGTTGCCGGTCTTGAAGACGCGGCTAAAGATCACGTCGACGGCAGGCATCAGTCGATCCTTGTCTCGCCAAGAATGGCCTTGCCGCCCGCATAGAGCTGGGTGCCGGTGCTGCCCAGCAGCCTGAAGTGCCCAGCGCCTGCCTCATCCGTGACCAGGCCGCGCCCGACCAGCTTGCCGTCGCTGGTGCTCCAGACACCGATAGCGGCTTGCCCACTGGTCAGAATCATGTCGCCGCTGCCGCTGGCCTGGGTCAGCACCAGATAGCCCGCCTCTGTGATCTGGCCGCAGGGCTTGGTCAGCGTCAGTGTCACCAGCAGTTGCTCGGCGGCGTCATAAAGGGCGATGGTCGACGCGGCAGGGCCGGAGTCCGCAAAGCTGGCCGTAGCCTGCAGACGCGCCAGCGCATGGGCCGCAGAGATCTCGAAGGCTGGAAGATCACTCATGCAACCTCCGCGAGCTGGTTATTGGCGACGGTCGAGTACTCCTGCAGCTCGTGATCCCAGGCGATCACATCCCACTCGTAGCGCGTGGAGATCTCACGGAACTCATAGGAGCCGTCAGCCTTGCTCCAGGTCTCGCGAGCCAGGTAGCCATCGACGCTGCGGTGCAGGCGCACGCGCCGGCGCAGTGGCACATTGGCAGGCGTCTCTTTGCGCGAGACCATCCCGTAAATACGGCCCTGGCCGCCGCACTCCACGTCGATCAGCTTGCGAACACGGTGCGCGCTCGTGGCTTGAAGCCCTTGCGAGACGGGACTAGACCCCAGGACAGACAAGGGACGATGCCGGTGCATGGTCAGCGTGCGCGTGACACGCGGATCACTGGAGACCGCAGCGACCTCGGCCAACGACAAGGCGCGGCTAAAGATCGCAAAGGCGCTTATCAAAGAGCCAGCGGGCAACCCAGCACTGCCAGCGCGCGAGCCCACATGCAGCTCCGAGCTGTTGTAGATGGGACCTCCAGAGCTGCCATAGTCTTTGGAGTCCAGCACGCCATCGACATAGAGCCTGCGCCCGCTCTGGGCGCTATAGGTGAACAGGATGCGATGGGGTCGACCGTCATTGATCGCGCTATTCGTCATGGTCAACCCGCCGCCGGCATTGAATCCGCAAGCCACGATGATGCCGCCCGGAACTGCGCCATATACGGTCTGGCCTGGGCCTGCGGTTTGCAAAGACCAGCCCTGATTGTTGGAGCCGTGCTCGGCAATCACCAAGTTATCCGAGGTGTCGGTCTGCAGATCGATGACGAGAGAAAAGTCTCCCCCATCCACACCCTGGGCAGGAATCACCACCAGCCCGGTGGTCTGCGGCTCAAACGAACCCGAAAGCCCGACAGTGATCACCGTCGAAGAAGTGACGCCACCCGAACGGGTGCCGGTACGCGATCCGACCAGATCGGCCTGAGTGACCCCTGCTCCATCCAGACCCCAGGCTCCTGCCGGCGTGGCTGCCAGGATTGAATACAGCACGTTGCCGCTTTCCCGAAACCAGGCACCGCCAGACACCAAGGCGGGCCATGCCGTGTAGGGCTGAGTCGTGCCGGGGCGGAGCACCGTCATTCGGGCAGGAAGCAAAGCCCCACCGACATAGACCTCATCCACGCGATCGCCAGCGAGATCGACCTGTATCCAGAATCCAGGCGCGCGGACATCTGAGGCGGCCCAGCGGCAGCCCGTGGCGGCGTTGCCGTCGAACAGACTGGAGACATCGCCAGCAAGCGGGGGCAGACTGCAGGAGATGGACGCGCCAGCATCGACGCGCTGGCCTTGCGCCCATAGCTGCAGCTCGGAGATATCCAGCTCTCCCCCCAGCGCATCGATCCCGATCAAGCGAAACGCTGCCATTTCAAGACCTCCAGGGGCCGGTCACGTCCAGGAATCCCAAGCCTTGATTGCCCGTGCTAGGTGATCCGATCTGCACGGAGAGCAACTGCTTTCCAGTAAATGGCCCCTGGCCCTTGGTGATGGCGACGTCTGAGCCAAAGGCTGCCAGTGCCCCGGTCTGCGGACAGTGGTATGCGCCGGGCATACTGCCGCGCGGAGACGCTGAGTTCACACCATCGGTCAGCAGGATGGTCGAGAGGTGCAGCCCGTTGTCGACGGATGACGGAAACGCGCCCAGAGTGGGGTCGTTTCCAGACCGAGAACCTACATCACCGAAGGCCCTGCGAAGACACTGCGCTGCTGATCCGAGGCCATGTGCCAAGCGCTTGAGCGTGAAGCCCGCACTGCTGGAACTACAAAAAATGCACCCCACCGCATTGTTGTAGTTGGTGTCCGTAATACCTGTCAGGGCCGCACCCCATGCATCGCCGCTACGGTAGCTATTGAGATCCCCCATGAAATGCGACAGCAGGGCGTTATTGCCACTGCTTGCAGGCCCAGACAACGCACTGCTACCGAGCACCAAGTAAAAGCCACGCGAGTCGCCTGCAAGAACCCAGTACGAAGACCCCGTGCCGCTGCTGCGCTTGTGCCAGTAGTACCCACCAGAGACGGTCAGCGGCGCTGGGCCGATGCCGTTGTCCACGTCCGTCATGGACTCATACATCTGGACTCGGGCGTACTGCGCATTGGTATCGTCCACGCGGTAATAGGTACGGGTCGAGGCCGGGTCGGTTTGCCTGTAGACGGCCTTGTTCGTACCCGCAAAGACCTTCTCCCAACCCAGCGGGGCCATCTTGAAGCTGATGGAGCCCGTGACGGCACCGTCCGGCAAGTCGGTCTTGAACTCGACCCAGCCGTTGGCGACAGCCGTGACCTTCTGCTCGCCATTCAAGGCCGAGGGCGTTGCACCGGCCACCAGAATGACGGCATGGGCCTCTGCCGCACTCTTGCCGCTGGCAAAGCTCAGGCGGCAGATGCCGTTGCTGATGACCGCCGAATCCACGGCCTTTGCGCCCCAGCCATTGACCAGAAACGCATCGAGCGCGCCGATCAGGGAGCCGACCGTGCCGCCGATGGCCGGAGCCCCGGTCATTGAGCTGTATGCGTGCTTGACGCTGGTATCTACAGGGGATGCCATCTCTATCTCTCCAAATCAGTAATCAAGCGGACTGCGGGCGGTTCACATCACCGCGCGCCAGGATGGAAAAGCTGTGCTCGATGCCGGTCTCTGGCCCCGGCTGGATGGTGCGAACGACCCAAAAGGGATAGATAGCCCCCACCGTGTTCATGCGCAGGATGTTCCCCACGGCCCAGCCGCTGCCCCAGCCCAGCGGATCGATCGTGAAATAAGGCTTGCCCGTGGCCGGGTTGACCGGAGAGCAGACGCTGTTGATGTCGCCGGTAGCGATCACGCCCACATGCTCTCCAATCACCCGGAATTGGCTGGTCGATGTGAACTCCAACACCCAGCGCTCGGTGCTGCCGCCCGCATTGGTGATCTCGATAGGCGAGACGCCTTGGTCGTACTTGGCAGGCGGCTCCTGGCCCATCAGCGCGTCAGACCAAGCGTTATCGACCCAAGTCTTTTGCGCAAAGGCCAAGCTCACCCGAGCGCGGCGGTCGCTGGCCTGGAGAGCACTGGAGACATAGGTGCCGTCCTTGGGATAGTCATGGGTCAGCGCCCGGTTGAAGGTGATCTCGCCCGAGATCTGCACATCCGTGGCCGTGGCCATGTCCTCGATCCGATCCTCAATCGTCACCGGCATGGTCATCGCGGACACATCGGTAAAGGTAACCATCCCGGCCTCCAGGTCGACGGAATAGCCGGTATTTAGGGTCTTGCCGTTGGCATCCCTCACCACCACGCGCGACAGGCGCACGCGGGCCAGATTGATGGTCTGGTTGTTGCTGACGTTGAGCTGGGCGCTAGTCTTGGTATGGCCCACCACGCACAGCGAGCCAGACCGGAAGATGGGCACCTTGCCGTCGCTGGGCAATCTCACCGGGTCGATGCCGATGATGTCGGCATTCATGGGCAGATAGGCATAGGCCACCGCCGAATAGCGCAAGGCGCTGGCAACCACGGGCTGCGGTTTAAAGATCCTGCCGTCCGGCTGGACGTTGGCCGCGTCATACCAGGGCTCGGCCTCATTGCCTGCGGCCACGACCAGGGCACCGAAGCCCAGGCGCACCAGGCCGGTCTCGTAGTCCACCGTGCCGACCACCCCGGGGGCCGTGATCGTGCCGTCAATGCCTGCGCTGACGTTCTGCGAGCCGCCACTCGCACGGGGGACTTGAACTGTCAGCGATCCAGGCCGCAACGGGGCCGCCGCCGTGCGGAATACATAGGCGCTGCTGATGGCATCGCCCAGCGTGGTGATGCAGCCTGCCCGGCGCAGTGTGTTCGCATTGCCAGGCGTCCACGAGGTCAGGCCCACGCGGCCCGTGGCGTAGTTGACGGAGCCGCGCGTCACAAACCCACCAGAAGTCAGCACCCGAAGCACGCCTCTGCCGTCATCGCTCCAGGGCTGGCCGCTGGAGGGCATGAGCACGACCGAGCCAGGCACGACCGGAGCCTGCACGCCCGTGACCAGGTCAAACTCGGGTGCAAACGTGACCTGCAGCGTGCGGCGCGTTGCGCTGCCCGTGGTGCGAAACCGGATCTTGACGTAGCCGCTTTCGTCGTTGGGGTAGATCGAGGGGGCATTGAGGTACTCGATGCCCTCATAGTTGAGGCGGTACTTGGCGACCTCGCCATTGAAGCCGCCACCGCTGACCTGGCTGGACGAGTAAACCGGCTTGGGGATCTTGATCGTGACGTCCGGCAGAAAATCAATTGCGCCCGTGGCATAGGTCACAGTGCCGACCTGCACGCCGTTCAGCATCAGCTTACCGTTGCCGTCATCGCGGGCGATCTGGGCCGGGTCGACCAGCGTCACGCCCATTTCCTTGAGCTGGTCGCGGGTGTAGAGACCGAGAACGCTTTGATCGGTCAGGGTGTTCCACTCCACCTCGACCGTGAATGGCACCAAAGCGCCTTGGCCCGCCGAGACGGCCAGACGGCCTTGTCCGTTACGTGAAGGATGCGGCAGATTCACCTCGACCGCCGGAGCCGTGTCGACCGTGACATCGAGCACCGTGCCCACGGCGGGCAGCAGCTTGGGCGCAAACAGTATCTCGGAGCGACCGACCCGCACCTCGCCCGTGGCATCGCCCTGGAGCTGCCAAGCGGCAGTGGCCGTAGCGGTGCGCTGGGTCGTGCCATCCATCCACTTGATATCAAAAGCGCCGGGATACAGCGCCTGCCCTGCAGGCAATGCCAGGGCGATGGTCTGGCTGATCAGCAGATCGGCGGCGGGCTGAACGGTTTCCTGAGTCGGCACGCCCCACTGCTGGACGATGGAGCTGCCCACATCGGGCAAGGCCCCAAAGGTGACGACAAAGCTGCCGGTCTCAGCGCTATAGGTGCCTGCGCCATAGCTGGAATCGGTGCCGCGCAGGGTGCCGTCGCCCGAGTCAGACAACACATACCAGCGGCCCTGCGCCCGGTAGCTGAAAGACAAGGTGCCGCGTGCCGGTAGCGGCGTGATAAAGCCGGTATAGCTCTGGCTGCGGTTTTCCGCCGTGATGCGGATCTCGCTGGACTGCGGCATGCGCTGCATGTAAGCGGCTGGCCTGTAGCTGATGGCTTTGCTGCCGTCATAGCTGCCCGAGCTGGAGGTAATGATGCCGTTGGCGTAGTCCACCAGGCCAATCTGCTGGGTGCCCGACATCAGAATGCCGCCCTTGTCGATGAACGTGACGCCGCCCAGCACGATGGAGAGCGAACCCGGCAGGCAGCCGCCCGGCAAGGCCAGATTGGTAGTGGTGTTCCAGGTCTGCGATGTGCTGAAGGTCACGGCCTCGGCCGCAGAGACCGGGAAGCCTGCAGCCGCATACGGAATGGCCGCAGGGATGGGCGTCTCGCTCTGGGCCGAGGGCACGATCTGGGTCATGATCGTCTGGGCAATGATGGTGAAGTCGCCCAGGGCTGCGGCCTTCTGCAAGGGCGTCACGCCCACATAGCTGCCCGCATCGGCCACGACGGTATCGCGCAGATGGGCGCTATTGCCCTGCCGTGTGAACTGGCGGCTGGCCGGGGAGCCGGAGAAGTCATAGCGCAAGGCGTCGGACAGCTCCATGGTCACGATCAAGGCCTTGTAGTCCTTGTCCGTGTCATAGGTGAAGGTGCGCTCCAGGCTGGTCACGCGAATGGCGCGGACATACTGCTCTTGCTCGTTGGCTAGGCCTTCATTGCCCACCAGCACCAGCGTCTTGCCCACGGCAGGCAATTCGGTACCGGGGCGCTGAAAGATCTGAATGACGCGCTGGCCCTTGATATGGTTCTCATAGAGATAGCCCGCCCACTCGGCCCCCTTGTTGAGGTAGGCCTCCAGCCGGGCCTGTGCCTGGGCACGGGTGTCATAGACGCCGCCCGTGGCAAACAGGGTGATGGAGACATTGGGATCTTCAGGGGGCTTTGCCACGATGACGTTGCTGCCCTGGTAGGTGTCGCGGTCTTGGGTGTCCACGCCCACATGCACCTGACGCAGGTTGGCGCGGCCCGTGGCCCGATCCATCTCGGAAATATCGGGCATCACGGCGTTTTCTTGGCCGGACTCGATCACGACCGTGGAAGGCCCGCCACCGCCCTCGGGCACATCGTCCATGACTCGGCTGGCTCGCAGCTGGATATCGCCTTGCAAAATGGCCATCGTCAAACCTCAATGAATCGGAAAGTGGGGAGATACAGCTGCTCGGGCGATTCCTCGCCGTCCTGTAGCTTGAAAACGGGCTGACCTGTAAAGCCGCCCTTGGCGTGGTCGAACATGACCTGCCGCGTCTGGCCGCGCAGAACCAAAGCGAGCTGGATGCCGGGCAGCTCGGCCCAGGCCTGCAGCGTTGAGCACAGCGCCCGAGTGATCCAGGCGGCGGTCTCGGTGCCCATCAAGGTGATGGGGCGACCGGCCTGCTTTAAAGCCACATCCACCAGCAGTGAGCCTGTGGTGCTGTAGCTGGTGGCCTGATCGACCGGACTCCAGCTGAACTCGTCCTGCCAGTCCAGGCGGTCGCTGATATGGGCGGTGGTGCCGTTGTAGGTAAGCGTGATCATGAGGACGAGGCCCCTTTCTGGCGGCTCAGCTCACCGAGAAACTGATTCAGCGAGGCGGCACCAGCCGGGTCAGTGTTGACCTGGCCATAGGGCTGGCCGTTGAGCTGCAGATTGATGGTGGAGATCTGGCGCGAGGCCATGGCTTCCAGCGGGGTCTTGCTGGAGTTCTCGGCGTTGCCGTTGCCCTTCATGGTGTTGCGCAGCGTCATAGCATCCACCTCGGCACGCCATTCCGACATGAGCAAGTCCATGCCCATATTGCCCAGGGCACCGTTGCTATTGGTCGTGAATGGGTTGTCACGTTGGTACTGACGTTGCTTTTCCTGCAGCCAGGCATCTGCCTGAGCCTGGCTTTCAAAGGAAGGCACCGCGTCCAGGCTCTGAATGGTTCCAGCCCTGCGCTTGGCATCCTGCAGTTGCAACTCGCGCGTGGCCAGTTCGTTCGCCTTTTCCTGGGCAGCTATTTCCCGCTCACGCTCGGCGTTCAAACGCTCCAGGGCCGTGCGGTGCAGGTCGATGGCATTCGCTGCACGATTGTGTGAACCAGCGGAGTCGTCGACCGAGCCTTTGAGCCTAAGCGTGGCCCGACCGGCGCTGTCGACCGCAACCTCATATCCGCGCATGGCAGCCTCGGCCTGGACCCAGGCTGGCGCAATGCCCTTGTTGGCGGCAATAGCAGCATCGGCAGACTTTTTAAAGGCTTCGCCCATTTCTCGGGCGCTGGCCGTGCCGCTGTCGCGCAGCACGTCGTAGGCGGCTTTTGCATCGGCTGCCGTCTTCTTGAGCGTTTCATCCGAGGTAATGCCCAGCTGCTTGAATGCCTCGCGCACGCTATTAATGCCCGGCGTGGCAGCGTCCAGAGCATCCTTGAGCGCATCGGCTTTCTTCTTGGCCTGGTCAAGCAGACCATCGGCCAGCGGCTGGCCCAATGCGCTGCGCACCGATTCGATTTGTTCTCGAATGGCCTTTAATGCGGCTTCACTGTCCGCGCTTTCAATGGCTTTGCTGAAACTCGCATTCAGTACTCGGCCAGTGTCGACACCTTCTTCCTTGAGTTTGCCGAGCTGATCAATTAGCGCCTGTGTGTCATTAATCGCACTGCGAGATGCGGCGGCAATATTTCCCCGAAGCACGTCATATTCCAGGCCAGCGCGTTTAATCGCTTCGGTCAAAACCGCATCGGTTAATTGCGCCAGGCGCTGCGCTTCACGGCTGCTCCCCAAAAATGCTGCTCTAGCATTGGCTTCGAATACCGCTAAATCCTTGCCCGATAAAGCCTTGGCCCAAGCCGCCTCGGTTTCGCTGGCCGTGATCTTTGCGGTCTCGCCCAGCTTATCCAGGGTGGCCGCAAAATCATTGATGCCTTGAATCTTGGTTAAATCAAAACCTTCGGTGACGCTCTTTAAGGCATCGGCACTGGCCTTGCCGGACTTTGTGAGCTGCTCAAACTCGGCCACGGCATTGCGTGCCGCCTTGGACAAATCAAATAACTTGTCTGCTGCGTCCTGGGTTTTCTGGGCCTCGGCTGCACGGGCTGCAGCCAATTCGCGCGCAGCTGCGGCTGCGGCTTTTTCCGCCTTCTCCAGCTCTTCGGTGCGGTCCTTGTATCCCGCCAGCTTGGCCGCGCTCTCACCTATCCAGGTGCCGATATCTTTGATATTGGAAACAATGCCAACCAACGTGAATGTCTTGAGACCACCCATGACCGCCGCAAACCGGCTGGTGCTGGCTGCAGCTCCTGCGGCTGCCGCCTGAGTGGCCACGAGCTGGGCATTGGCAGCAGCAATGCCAGTAGCGGCTACTTGCGTCGCCTGGCCGATTCCCAGAAAGTGCTGCGCCAGGCGTAATGCGGTGAATGCCGCCGCCGCCTGGCCTAAATCCATCAGCAGGCCCGCAATGCTCTGCAGGTTATTGGCCAGCAGTTGAATGGCTTTGGCTGCTGCGGCGCTGGCACCATTGGCCTGGTCCACCTTTTGCACGTACAAGGTCCACTGCGTGGACAGGTCCTGCATGGCCCGGCCCACAGTGGGCGGCAAGCGCTGAAACTCTGCGGCAACGGCTGCACTTTGGCCCTGCAGCGTAGTGATCACCGTTTGCGTGGTCAGCAAGCCTGACTCAGCCATCTTGCGCAACTCACCTGTGGTCACGCCCAGACCATCAGCCAGAGCCTTGGCCAGGCGCGGAGCCTGCTCCATGACGCTGTTGAATTCTTCGCCGCGCAGCACCCCGCTCTGCAAGCCTTGAATCAGTTGAGTAATGGCAGCAGAAGATGCCTCTGTGCTTGCGCCGCTGATCTGAACAGTCTGGTTGATCGTTTCCGTCAGCCCCAGGCTCTGCAGACTGGCTTTCTCGGCACTCAGACCGGCATCACGCCCGGCCTGGGCGATGCGAGAGAACAGCACCCCAGTGTCTTCAAGCGCACTATGGGTGCGCAGCGCCACCTCGGTCACGCCCTCCCACGATTGCGTGAAGTTCTGTCCCTCACCCGTGACCAGCTTCATGCGGGCCTGCAGGTTGTTGGCCTGGTCTGCAGTGGCAGCCAGGTCTAACGCCACATTCTTCAGTCCGATCAACGACTGAAGGCCGACATAAAACTTTTGCAGCCTATCGAGCTGCTTGCTGATGGACTCCACGCCATCGCCAATCTGGCGATGGGTACGCACCATGCTGGCACCCGCGCCTTGAGCACCATCCGCCGCAGCCTGGTGGGCAGGCACCAGGGACTGCACGGACTCACGGACCTTGTCCACTTCCTGACGCAAACGCTGCTGGGCCTGCTGGGCATTCTGGCCAGCTATGCCAAAGCGCTGCAGTTCACCTTGGGCCTGAGACAGGGCCTGCTTCTGCAGGTCGAAGGTGGAGCGCGCACTATCTGCTGCTGCATTGAGCTGCCGAAGCGCGGCTGCTTCTTTTTCTGTGGGTGGGCCAAGCGCCGAGATCTGGCGACCGTAGTTCTTGGCCTCCGTCTCCGCCTGACGCAGGCTGGCAGCCGATGACTTAGCCTCGGTCTCCAGCTTGGTGAACGTGGTGATCGCGGCGTCCTGCTGGGCCAGCTCTCGCAACCTAGCCGCAGCCGTACGCGCCTCGGCGGACACCTCTCCTTCCAGAACTTTGGCAACATTCTCCAGATCGTCAGCCAGGCCCACGATGGACTCACGTCCCGAGACCCCGGTGTCAATCTGCAGGCTGATTTGCTTATCTGTCATGGATTCATACAATGAAGGGATGTCACGTCTGATCGCCTTCATTGCATGCATCGCCGTCCTGGTGGGCGCAGGGGTGTCTGCGCGTGTGGGCATAGCACTTGCGTCGGTGGCCTATGGCCTGCTCGGTGCCTATGTCCTGTGGAATGGGCTGCAGATCTTTATCAGCCCAAGACGGTGACGCTGCCTGAAAGCAGCTCTCAGGCATCACTGTCGGTTTTTAAGCACCAACAAAAAAGGCCAGCGAGTGCTGGCCTTAGTCTTTTAAAGGGTCTGGTGCTGCGTCAGGTCTTGCGCACGCGGTAGTACTTGCTGATGCCTTCGCCCACCTTGGTGGAGTCCATCAGGACCGAGCCGGTCACCTTCAGATTGATGAACCCGCTCTCCTGCAGCAGCGCGATGGATGATGCCACGCCCTGGCTTGCACGCCAAATTTCCACGATGGCCAGCTTGCCGTCATCGGCTTCGTTCAGGCCTTCCAGAATGATCTCCAGCTCCTTGGGCTTGGTGGTCAGCGCTTCGATCACGGCATAGCCCACATAAGAGTAGGCCACCTTGACGTCATCGCCATCAGCCAGGCCTGTCGCGTCTTGGAACACGAAGATGCCAGCAGGCCGGACTTCATAGTTTCCTGCCGCAGGCACCACACTGCCCACAGTTGCATACTTGTAGCTGACCCAGATGCCCTTGCCGTCCGTCACATCGGGCGCAGCGGGATCGAGCTGGATACCAGCTGCCGTGACCGTGTAATTGCTCGCCATGGTGAGTGCGGTGGCAGTGGCCACGCTGTCACCGATGCGCACCGTAACGTCCGTGGCCCCCGCATGGGCCAGCACTACCAGGTCGCCCTTCTTGACGTCCAGGTGCTCTTCATCGGTCACCGTGGCCGTGCCTTGTGTCGTGCCCTTGGTCAGGACGACATTGCTGGGCTGCAAATGCTTGGTGCGCAGCAAACCGCCGCGCGTCACCTTCAGGGTCTCATTGCTGGTCTGGCCCTGCTCCACTCCGCTGACCGTGCCCTGCGTGGCCCGCGCCAGGTTAATCGGGTTGATGTCAGCCAGCGTCATCGCCAGCTCCACCTCCGTCACGCGGCGGATCTCGGAGTGGGTACCGCCGCCCAGCGTGGTCATATTGGGTTGCTTTTTCACATCCTCCTTGTGCGACAGCTCAGCGGCAAGCACGTTACCAATAGGCAGCGGCGCACTGGTGCTGCCGTATTCACGGGCATAGATCTGGCCGACCAATGCGGCAGGGGCAAAAATGCGTTTGATAACGTCAGCAGACATAGGTCAGTCCTTTGTGTTGACAGGTTTAGGTACAGATTGAGATTTGGATGAAGCCGGTGCAGCCACTCCCATGGCTTCAAGCCAGTGAGCAGTACCGGGGTGAACAGAGATCGCTGTGCCTGGCTGGAGCACAGCGCCCAGGTGCTCGTGCTCCGCCTTTAAGATCACAGAGACCATGGCGGGCGGGGACGGTGCGGCCTTGCGACGGGTGCTGGGTTTCATGGCTTCCTCCATTCCACCCAGCTGCGGGTACTCATCTCCAGCATGGCGCTGTGACACAGCACCCCGGCAAACATGACCGGGCCTGCGCTGGCCACCTGTACGCCGCGCTCCTCTTGGGTGGAGCCGCCCAACATGCCGGGCAAGCCGAGCGTGGTGTCCACGCGCACGGCAGCGCGGATGCGCTCGACCAGGTCATCAAAGATCAGCTCACTCTCCACAGCATCTTTAAAAGCCATGTAGCCACGGATCAGCCAGCGGTGCTCATTGAGAATGCGACCGTTTGCGTTGACCTCGGTGGTCGCGGTGCGGCGCACATACCAGCCACGGATATGGGGGTCCAGCCCGAAATCGTCATCGGCCTGTGCCGGGCTGTACAGATAGAGCTTGCGAAACTCCGCTTCACTGGTGGCAAAGCGCTCCCGTGAATGAACCAGGCCCACGGCAGGCACCTCGGCCAGGACGGCCACGAGCGCGCTGCGGGCAGCAGACAAAGTGGCGGCAGTCATGCCTTGCCTCCTGTGATGAAGTTGAGAATCTGGGCGGCAGCGCCTTCGAACATGGCGATGACCTGGCCGCGCGTGGCCAGGGCTGCCCGCTCCATGGGGCGCTGGGGGGCGGTGCCCTCGCGGGCGATCTTTTTGGCGACCAGGAAGGCCACCCGTTTGACCTCCTTGGGCTCACGAATGCCCAGCACGGCCTTGACCCAGGGCTCGATGGCCTTGATTGGCGGCATGTGGGGTTGGGTGCCCAGCTCAATAAACAAGGCAGAGGGCTGGCTGCTGCCCACAATGCCGAGCACCCCCGCAGGCGTGCTGGCCACATCGCTGGTGATGCTTCGGGCCGTGATGCCGCTGACGCGCGGCATGTTCTCCTGCCACTCGCGCTGCACCAGCAGCGTGGCTTGGTGCATGGTGGCTTCCAGCACCTGGCGGGTGTAGTCAGGCTCCTGGCGCAGGCCGCGCTCGATGGCGCTCAGATCGCCCAGGCTGATGTTGAGGTTCATAGGCCGCCCCTGCTCACCAGCCGATGGCGCGGATTGCGGCGCGGCCAGCTCGTGACCGCTGACGCGGCGGAGCCTGCGACCGCGTCCTGCAGCGCCGGGTCCAGTTGACCAATGCCAGCAAAGTAGGCGGCCCGGTAGTCCTTGGCGCGGGCAGCATAGTTGCGTGAGCGGCTCTCTGTGCGAGACATGTCAGAGCCCAGCGTGGTCTCACGGTCACCCGCAAAGCGCGTGGCCAACTGCTGGCAAAGCAGATGGGCGGCAAACGATGCCACGGGCAGGCGGTGGCGTCGAGGGATGCTGTCTGCTGTGGCATCCAGAACATGAGGCAACTGATAGCACACTCTCACCAGAGCATTGCCCGGCAAGGCCTGCTCACTCTCCAGACCCCAGCCAGTGGCCGTGCGATAGGTCTCCGCGAATACCATCGAAGCGGGCCGCTTGCCCACGGGGAACTCCACTGACTGGATGACCGAGCTGTCCGTCCAGCCATCCGGAACCGGGCCAAACACGCCAGTCGCTGGCCAGACGATATCGGCCAGCTCCAGGCGCGGCGCATCAGCGCTGTAGCGTATGCGTGCCTCATCAAGGGCGCGGTCGCGCACTTCAGCGGTAATCACGTCATCCTGATCACCGACCATGTCCTTGACCAGTACCTGATATTCCTCAAGTGCCACTGCGGCTCCTATTGTTTAAAGATGGGATATCGACCTTGGGGTTTGCAAAGGCACCTGCATTGGCTGGAGACTTTGCAAACCCGCCCCCGCTTGGGGGCAGGCTTGGATGGGTTTGACGGGCCGGGCGAGTTACGCGACCACGGCCTTGGTCGTGCCCTTTTCACCGTCGACCAGGACGGTGCCGCCATAGATGTGGCGGATCTTGTAGGTCAGCTTGTCGTTGCTAAACATGGAGCCGCCGTTGGGCTGGTCCTGCACAAACAGCTCCGGTTCTTCCTGGCCGTCGAGGAAGCCAACCTCCAGCACCGGCAGCACCAGAGGGTCAGCGACCGTGCACCAGTCATTGCCGTCCGTCCAATAGCTGACGGGGATCACCTCGGGGTTGATGGTCTGAACAAAGGTCTTGTCCAGGTTCTGGCCGCGCACGAACAGGTCATAGGCCGTTTCCTGCAGCTCGAATGGCACCAGGATCGCTGCCGGGCCTGTGGCCAGGCGCTTGGCGCTGCCTGCACGGGTCTGCTTGAGCATGGCCAAGCGATGCGCCCCAAACTCGGAAGCCGACAGTGCGCCCGTGAACAGGTTGTTGTGGTCGGCGTGGTACAGCGCCTTGGTGTCGTAGATCAGGCCGTTGAGGCGGAAGAAGTCGAACACGAACTCATAGAGCGTGTTCTTGGCCGCCAGCGCCAGCTCGGTGGGAATGCGGCGCAGCGCCTGGACATCGTCGTTCTTGATCGCTTCCAGCGTCACGTCCTCCGTGCCGCCGCGCTTGCTCACCGCAAAGGTGGCCTTGTCATCGCCAGGCGAGCCCAGCGGCTGATAAGCAGCACCCTGCGCGACCGCAGGCAGATTGCCGTAGCCGCCGATGCGGATGCGCTCCTGAGTGCGGAAGTCTTTGATCGGCGCGGTCGTGGCTACACGACGCCATGCGTCCAGGTTGGTCAGGCCGGTGTAGACCGCCTGCATGCGGCGGGTGATGCTGTCGCCCAGCGCATCGCTCCAGGTGCTGCTGGTGACCGACTCACGCATGACGCCCAGGCTCTCGGCCATGCGCCCAAGATCGCAGTCACGGATCTGGCCGGTGACGCGGCGGTCGCCCGTGATCTCGATGTAGCACTCGCGCAGTGACTGCACATTGCGGTGCTCCTTGTGCGTGGGATCGAAAAACGCCGTCAGCATCTCGCGGATGGACACGCTGCGGTCTTCCACATTGATGGAGCCACTACCGAACGCAGGCACACGAACCGTGCCGGACTCGGTCATGCGGGCGATGTAGTCGCCCTCGGCCTTGATCAGATCACCAACGGCTGCTTCGGTCAGACGATCAGCGCCAGCGGTGGCCACCTGGGTCAGCAGGCGCTCCTTGGCTGCCTGCGGGAGCTTGGCGGCATTGATGCGCTCACGAGCCGCGCCGCGCAGTTCAAACACCTGCAGGTCTGCGCGGGTCAGCGGCGCATTGTCCGCCCGCGCCTCCGTCACGCGCTGTGTTCCGGGATCGGGGACCAGCGGGCCGCAGACGGCTTCATGAAGATTGACCACCTCGTCGTCGGTGATAGTGTCCAGTTTGATGGCGGCATGCTTCGCCGGGTCTTTGGCCTTGATGGCCTCCAGCATGCGTTGCTTCCACAAAGGCATGGTTTGGCTTCCTTCTTGAGATTCAGGGGGAGAGGTACTTGGATCGGCAGCGGCTTCGGTCAGACGGTCCAGGCCGCCGCCCGCGCCTGGCTCGACAATCAGGTCCACCGAGTGAACCTTGGTGAACTTCACGGCTTCGCGCAGGGTCTCGCTGCCGCTGGTACGTTTGCGCGTGCGGGCATCAGCGTCGATCGACAGGCCCAGCAGACCCTGCATGCCCCGTTTGACGGAGCCGACCATCTTGGTGACCGTCGAGTCGCTGGGGTCGATGGCTTTAAAGGTGCCGACCAGGCTGCCGGTGTCGGGCGTCTTGCCTTCGACAAAGCGCACGCTGTAAATGCCGCCGATCAGATTGCGCACGTCCTTGCCCTTGCCCGCGCTGTGATCGGCGTCAGACTTGGCAAAGACGCGCACGCCCTCAAACATGGGGGCCGCTTCGCGCAGTGCCTGGTCGGGGTAGTAGTTGCGGTTGCCGCTGCGGCCCGAGCGGATCAGCGTGACTTCAATCGTGCCGTCCTGGGCTTCACGGAAGGCCACAGCCTCCTGAGATTCGCGCACGATCTCTGAAAGCTTGACTCTCCCCGCTGCACGGTCTGCCTCGGAGATATCGGGAAAGACGCCCCCCGTCTTATCAGACACAGGCTGAAACTGCGCCACCACCTCTTCACCTTCAGCCAGCGCCACGGTGTTATCTGCGTTGACCGTGTAGGCGTAGCTGTAGAGGCGACCCTTGACCTGCACCACGGCCCGGTCAGGCCAGATGCCACGCATGTCCACGTAGTAGTCGCCATTGACCGTCAGGCGCAGCTTGTCGCGTACCGCCTGGCGCACCAGCTCGATCAGCTGACCGAACTCGGAAGTGACCGCTTCCGTCAGGCGAGCAAAGCCTGTGCCTGGGGGAATGAGCTTGACCGGCATGGCTTACTTGGCCTGGCCAGTGAACTTCTGACCGTCGCGGGTGACCACGACCACATGGGTGCCGTAATCCTTGAAGGTCAGCACCTCTTCTGCGGAAACAGGAACGCGCTTTTCTTTGAACTTGTCCTTGCCTTCTGCAGGCTCCAGGACGATGCGCTGTACGCGCTTGGCAGCATCGGCTGCCGTCAGCTTGGTTTCTTTGGTGTCGGATTCGGACATTGGCCACTCCATCGAAGGTGAGCCGCAGGGCGCGGCATTGCGATGGGGTGACTGTGCCTAGAGAGGCACAAATAAATAAGGCCCGCGAATGCTGGCCTGAGAGGGTTGCGCTGCGACATGCAGGGCTGGAGTTGCGACGGAATTTAGCAGGATTTGTCGCAAGGATGAGATCGCCCGACACATCAGCGGGGCTGGATATCTTTAAACCACCTTTAAATCGCTCGCCAAGGCGATTACGGCAGGCTCCCCTTGGGGTGGCCGCTGCCTAGTGGTTTAAAGGCGCACAGCCGTCATTCCACGCGCCGCCCCGCTTTCTTCGCCGCCTGATCCAGCGCAGCCTTGCGTCCATCCAGCTGCAGCTCGCGCTCGGTAAAGGGCTTGGCACCTGGCGTCATCACCTTCCAGTTCTTCATCCAAGGGATGGAAATGCACCCACAGTGAATGATCTGCTCGACCGGAGCCCTGGGGTCATGAGGGCATTGCATCTTGTCAAAGCCACCGCCAGGATTGGGCACCTTGAAGGGCTTGCTGGCCTCCACGACCTGGCCGTCGATGATGTCGTGATTCCAGCGGCTGTGGATCTTGCCACTGCGCCGCCACTGCTTGCCCAGGCCTGGCACCAGGGGCTCGGCCTGCTGCAAGCGTTCATTGGATGCCACGGCAAAAGCCCGGCTGACTTCCGTGCGAACAATGGTGGCCGCGCGCCTGGGTGACTCGGCCCCGAGAATCTTCTGCACCGCCTGGATGGCCTGGTAGGGCGTCTGCGCACCGATAGTGGTCTGACCCAGCTGCTGACCAATCTTGCGGGCGGCATCGTTGCCAACGTCCTTGAGCCGCAGCGATCCAAAGGATTTCATCTGTTTGAGCACGCCCACATCGAGCTGAGCCAGTTGCAGCTCCACGCGATGGCCAATGATGGCCAGGGGCTTGTCCACAAAATCCTCGCCCAAGGTCCAGGCATCCTGCATGCGCATTTCAAACAAGGCCCCGGCACGGCTGGTGGCCCCGGCCAGGACGTCCTCAATCTGGCCCAACAAGCGCGAGAGCTGTAGCTGCTGCCAATCGGCAGGAAGGCCTGCCAACGTGACCAGGATCTGATCGCGGGCCTCTTTGAGCAGCAGCAGAACCTGGGTTTCTCCAGTCAGGAGCAGTTGGGCACGCTCGCGCAAGCGCCTGGCCAGCTCAGCCTCAAATGCTTGGTCCGGCTTTTGGCCCAGCTCCTGCTCGCTTTTGGCTTTCTTAGGCATGACTCTCGCCAGACGCTTCAGCCCGTGCTGCAGCCAGATCTGCAGGCAAATTGGTGAAAACGTCTTCAGCGTCTCTCTTGGCTTTGCGCGCGGCAGCTTCCTTGCGCGCAGCCTCCAGCTCGGTCTTGGCGTCAAAGTCCTGGCCAAAGCGCTGGGCCACATCGGCCACGATCTTCAGCGCGGTCTCTTCAGTCATCAGGCCCGCATCAATCATCTGCACCACCGAAGAAACCAACTGCTGCATAGCACTGGCGAACTTGGTGATATCGCGGTTGAGCAGCTCTGGGAAGACTGCTGTGACCTGCCATGCATCATCCGACCAGTCTGGCGTGATGCCCTTGGTGCGAGCATGGCACAGCAAGACATGGCGGCCAATCTCTTCCAGCATGATCTTCAAGAACGCCTGGCGCATGCTGTACATCTTGAAAGTGGGCTCACCCATTTCCGTGGCTGCAGCGCGATTCACATCCCCACCGCCACCAAACCAGTGCTCGGGCATGGTGCTGCCACCCAATACATGATTGCGCAGCAGGCGAGCGCTCTCACTGGTATCGGCGGCCTGGAGCGTTGGACTCTTGGCTGTCAGCGAGACGTTGTCGTTATGCACAAACGTGCTGTTAGGGCCAGGTGGCACGAAGGTTTTTTCGTATTCCTTGACCTTCGCATCGTCCGCGCCCTTCAGCTCCACATCCCAAACGAAAGAGCGTAGATAGCCAATACGGTCCAGCTCATTGAACAGAAACTCGTCATAGGCATCCAGCCAGTCCATCTGGCCCAGAAGATCCGAACGGCCACGGCTGCCATTGGGGAACTTGTTGAGTTGGTACAGCAGACACTCACCGTCTGTAAATTCTTCGGTGCGAATACGGCAAGTGTTCTCGCTGAACAGCTCCGCGTCCTCGCCCAGGACGATCACTCTGTATTTATATTGACGCCCCCGGTTGTCGCGCTTGGTGACCACACCAATGGGCTGCTCAGGGTTGCCGGGGTCATTGACCACGGTGGCGATCTGGCGCGGGTCCAGATAACCCAGCCGCACAAAGCCGTCGCCATCCCGCACATTCGCGATATAGCACTGCTCGCCCAGCAAGCCCAGGGCGCGCACTCTGCCCTGCAGCTTCAGCGGCCAGTTATTGATGGGGTCGGTCCAGAACGTATTGAGCAGTACCTGATGCTCTTCGTGTTTGCACTGCAAAGAGACGCCCTCGGCCAGCAAATAGGCCAGCGGCAGCTCGGTCAGGCGATTGGCCAGCAGATTGCTCTGCCACAGATATTCGGCAAGCTTCTGCATGCGGTCTTGAGCCATGGGAGCAAGATCCCGCTCATTGATGCTCTCCAGCCCGCCACCGAGCCTGCGCCAGCCTTCCTCGCCATTACCCTGGGCGCTGACGGCTTCGCGCAGCGGCTGCGACCGAGACTCAGATGGTTCTGCCTGGCCAAAGCCAAAAGCATTTATAAAACGTTGAGTCCACGACATGATTAGCTTGCCTTTCTGAACATTCGCGATGCTTGGCGCGCGTAGCGCTCGCGGGCCGTCTGCGCCTGATGGTTATTCGTGTTGCCGCCCTGCGCCGCAGCGGCAATGCCGCCGGTGACGCACAGCATGTAAAGCATCTGCACCATGTCGGGACCGTCATCGTGGTCGGCTTTGGGAAAGTGGCGGAATTGGTCAATCAGCGTGGTTTGACTGCTGTGCACACGGATCAGGCCGTTGTGCATATGGGGCTGCAGACTTTCAATGCGCAGCAGCTTGTCAGTGGTGGGAATGAGTGCTCTCGCCGGTACTGGTACGCCCAGCTTGGCGCTGCGCTTGACCAGCTCGGTGCGCAGAAACTCCTGGAACTGCACCGACTCGAAGCCCCAGACAATGCAGCCATACTCGCGCTGCAGCTCAATGATGTCGCTGATGATCTTGTCTGGTACGCGCTTTTTGATCTGGGCCTCGACCACGTCCATCACGCCAGTCTCGCGGTTGTAGCCACCGATCCCGATAGCACTCGGGTCGCGGCTGTTGCCTGCCCGGCCCAGACTCGGGTCGCATGCCCCATAGAAAATCCATTCAGCCAGGCGGTTGACCCAGAATTGAATGCTCTTGGCAAACGGTGCATCCTCTCCCGCGACTGGATCGTTCTGCTGCTCGCTGTCAAAAGCGTCATGCCCTTCACGGGCGCGGCGAATCATCAGCTTGACCAAGGGGCGCAGCGCTGGCCAGGACACCTGAGCGCCCAGCTCCATCTCCGTCTGCTGCTCTTTGTAGAGAGCCATCGCGGCGGCTTCGCCCTGCTGGGGCGTATCGGCATTGAGCAGCAGGCCTTCAAACTGCTCCCACAAGTCCATGCGCTGCGGCCATTTAATGATGGCTTTAAAGACTTTGCGATTCCACAGCGGGTTCTTCAAAAAGCGAGCCAGCACACTGTCGTAGTGCAGCACGGTGCCGACCAGAATGGCATCCATGGAATCGTCAGGCGGTCCCAGCGAGAGCACGCTCTTGGTCACAAACGACTGCAGTTTGTCGCGCTGGGCCGGGGTGTTGACGTTCTCGTCGTTCTCGATATCGTCGCAAATCGCCAGATCAGGGCGATGCGCACCATGGCGACGGCCCCGGATCTTCTTGCTGGAGCCAAACGCCTCCACCTTGCGGCCATGGGCTGTAACGATCACACCCGCACGCCACACCCGCCCCTGGCCACAGGCCTCGGGGAAGTCACTGGCAATGCGCGGGTTGGCCTCCAGCTCGGCTTTGATGGCTTCCAACATCTCGGCTGCCTGCTCAAAAGCGTCCATGACGATGATGGCGTACCACTTGGCTCCAATGACCAGGCACCAGCTCACAAAGCTCATGCTGATCTTGGTGGACTTGGCCTCACCACGCGGCGCGGCAATGGCATCACGCTGGCCTGCAGGCGTGTTGATGATCTCCGGCAGGCGCTTGTACAGGTACTTGTGCAGCTCGCTGGGCTCGGCCCGGCCATAGTGAGGGAAGTAGTTGCGGTCCCAGTACTCGAAGCCATTGACCGGATCGCAGACCTTGCGGCGACGTTCGGCAATGGCTGCTGGGTTGGTGTCCCAGCCGTCCAGATTGGCGTCGATCTGCTTGCGCAGATCATCAGCCAGAGAGGTCAGGCCCGCTAGAAAGTCTTTGCTGCTCTTGGCCATGGCCTACTCCACCCACAGGCGATGCACATAAATGCACAGCCATTTGAACTGCCACTGGCCGCATTCATAGCGGCTCAGCTTTGGCAACAAGCACCACCGCTGCGGTGCATCAATGGCGAAGGTGTACTCATGCATGGCGGGCTCCCGAGACGGCCAGCAAAAGCAAGAATGCCTTGAAGTACTGCCCGTCAAACAGCAGCCAGATAGCCACAAACGAGATCACAGGGATCAGCATCAACGCCCCTTCGCCAGTTCTTCGCCAAACGGCTCCAACATCTCCACCAGCGCAGCGAGGTGCTGTGGGAAACGTTGCTGGGCGAAGGCGGCAAAGCGCTGAATGATGTCGAGCTGCACGGCCTGCCGGTCCAGTTCGGGATTCAGGCGCTTAAAGCTGGACATGGTCTTGTTGAAGCTATCGCTCATGCTGGCCAAGGTCTCGGCACGCTCACGCGGTCCCATCTTCTTGTCATCACGCAGCAGATTCATGGTGGCCTGGTGCTGCACCAGGTAGTCCTCCAGCAGCTTGGCCGAGAGGTTCTTGAAGTTCTCATCGCCCATGGCCACCGCTGCGCGAGCCGTCTCCCAGTCATCGCCCTGGTCCGCCGCTTCCTGCTTCCAGCGGTTGGCCGTGCTGCGGGGAACGCCCAATTTTTTACAAGCAGCCTCCATGGCCATGCGCTGAAACACATACAGGCCACGGAGCTGGGTTCGCTTTTCTTTTCCGTGTGCCATTAGTTCCCCAGGCCACCGCCACGGAAATAAGTCTTGATGCCTTCCACGACCAGGGCTGTGCCCACAGCGACGGCACCACCAGACAGAGCACCAGCCACAGCCGCCTTCTTCTCCACCTCGCGCAGGCGTTCATCCAGGCCGTTGTAATGCTCCTCCATGCGCTGTTCCATCCGGTCCATACGGCGGTTTTGCTGGTCTTGCCCATCTTTGAGGGACTGGACCAGACCGTGGATCTGACCGAGCAGCAGCAGCTCTTGTCGACGTTCGTTGTTGTTGTCTTCGCTCATGACGTTTAGGGGTTGTTGGCAAACAGGGCGGCCCGGCAGGATGCATAGGCCGCGTTGATCGTTTCAGCCTCTGCGCTCACTGCTCTAAGGCGGATGGAATTGCTTTCAGGAAGTAGCCCGTAGGCTTGGGCTGTGTCTGCTGCACCAGGGTCGGCGGCGCTGGCTTGTTCACCTGTGGTGCCACCACGACCTGGCCCACAGGTTGTGGAGCTGGCGACGATGCGCACCCGCACAGGGCGCTGCTCAAGCTCATTGCTAAGGCGAGCGATTTCTTGGACTGCCAGGACATCGGTTTCTTCCTGCTGTTGATAAAGCTGATCCAGCTGTGCCTGGGCCGCGTTGCGCTCAAGGGTTAGCCGCGCCAACTCTGCGGCAGCGGTACGGTTTTGCACTGCCACGCTGTCTTGCAGCTGTTGCAGTTCACGACCCACAGTCAGAGCTTTTTGTCGGTAGTGCTTGATGCCAAAGCTGAGCGCAAAGCAAAGCACCACAGCCAGCACCAGCAACCCAGCACAAATGGTGTCGAGAAAGCGCTTCATTTCCAGAGCACCTTCCGCAGTTGAAGCACGTATTCGTAAACAAGCGTTGCGGCTTCATCCTGATAGCCAAAACCACCCACGAACTCTGGGAACGACGGCTCCATGCCAGCCTTGTCCAGATAGCGAAAAAACTCAGCTGCGGTTTCCGCCACAGCTAAACGGAAATCTTCCGCTTGGCGCTTCGCGGCTTGCTTGGTGCGAGCCTCTTGAATGAGGCTCCATTCGGCGTCCGAAATATCAACATTCATGGCTGCGCCCTCCAGCTGCCGGAGGCAAAGTCGTAGTTGGCGCGCAGCAGCGCCACCCCCTTCAAACAGTCAGAGCGCTCTTTTAAACGGCGGTTGTAGAGACCCTGAACAAAGCGATATTCCCACTCGCCTTTGGCATTGCGCTTTCCGGTTTTGGTATAGCTCCAGACCGGCGTGCCACTTGGCGCATGTGCCAAGGCATCGCAGGACTCTTCATAGCGCTTTGCATTGAGCAAGCCCATAGCGCGACTGGCACAGGTCGACGGCTCGCCGTTGTTATGGCTATGGCTGGAGAAGGCATCCAGAATGGGTTGAGTCACTGGCACCTTAATGCAGTCCAGCACCTTGGCCTGCCCCTTGGCCAGCACCTGGCTGCCCACTGCCATGCATTGCTCATCGGACCAGTAATCTCCCAGCACCACCGGCACAGGGCTGGCGTGTCTGGTCAAGCCTACACAGGCCGTGGGCAGGCCTGCAGCCAGCGTATCTGCATAGACCACATTTTTAAATTGCGGCGTGCCATCGCGCTTGGCCGGGCCATCTTCATAACCAGAGATATAGCCCACATAAGCACCACCACCCAGCACCAGCGGGATGCCAAAGCGCAGTACCGTTTTTCCGAGAGAAGTTGTGTTTGCCATGCCCTCGACTGTCGCGAGGTAGGCATAAACAAAAAAGGCCCGCAAATGCTGGCCTGAGCTGAGTAAGGTGGGTATTTAAGGTATCACGCCTGCAAGAACATCGTCAATAAACAGCGCCTTTTCCTCATGTATCCGATTGCCAAATCTTTTGCAGCAAAAGCTATCAGGGCACGAACCTGATCATGCGGACAATTTCACTGCCGTGCCTGCCGCCACCGCATAAATCATCGATTTACCGCCGCCAGCTATTTCATTAAAGGTGAACTGAAGACCAATCACGGCATCCGCTCCAATTCCGAATGCTTCACCCTTCACTTGCGCTATAGCTGCTGTGCGTGCATCGCGAAGCACTTTCTGAGCTGACCCATTACGACCACCCGTAATATCCACGGCAGCAGATAGAAGATCCCGCAGGACATTCACGCCGTAGACGCACTCACCTGAAACGACATCAAGCACCTGGGCAACTGCTCGGCCTGGCACGATGGGAGTGGTAGTAACGATCACCCCCGACGCCGCTTGTGGCCACAGTTCCTGTGGAATTTGGTCACGGGGAATACCGGAAAAGTCGCCAGTATTGCGAGCCCTAAAAACGCGCTCCCGCATGGCTGCGGCTGCGTCAAACCGTGAGTAAATCAGGCCACAACTTGGGCAACTATCCAGCGGATCACCCGAAGCCGCTCCGTTGACGTGATTGCATTTAGGACACGTAACTTGCATGGATACCTCCCTCAATCAAAAGTGACGCCTCCCCAGCGCACTCGGCCTATTACGGAAAAATCTCTTTGTTCTTCTGCACCATCGACATCAAACGGTGCGTATTCGGTATTTGCACTGCTCACGCGCAGTTTGCCTGGCAAGCGCTGCAGCTGCTTGATCATCAGTGCGCCATCCAAACGTATGGCGTGGATACCTTCTGTGGACACATCACGGGCGCGTAAATCCAGCATGGCCAGATCCTTTGAGCGCAGATAAGGCTCCATGGAATTGCCTACAACGGAGACAACTGCCAGCTCGTTGTGATGAATGCCCAAAGCATTGCGGATGAAGCCTGCATCAAACGGACGCATCGCAATCACATGCTCCACATCACAGAACGCACCATTGCCCGCCGACATGGCCACATCGAAGTGCGGCACATACACAAAGTCACTGCGCTCAACCGCCTGAACGCTGAACTCGACACCAGCCGCCTTGGTCTCGCCAGTCATCAACCAGTCGGGTGAGCATTTGCCAATGGCAGCCATCCGAATGAGCGTGTACGCGTCAGGGATGGTGATTCCGCGCTCGAACTTCCCCACGGTGTTCACATGCAGCTCAAGCAGCGCTGCAAATTCTTCCCGAGTCATTCCTGAGCGGCACGAACGTATGCGATCGCCAAGCGCCACGGCGTAGGCATCTCTTTGATCAGAGTTAGTTGTGTCCATTACAGGCATACCAGTTGAAGCAGCAAACATTTAAGTGTGTCAATGAACACATTAAAGCATGCACATGGAAAAAAGCTGTCCCGTATAGCGAGAAAAACCCCTTTTCGCAACACTTTTTTAAATACACGAAACACACCTCAATGTAGATAAAGTTGTTGCGTACACATTTTTATGTGTCTATCATCATGCCCATGGACACACAAAAATGTAAGCCAACAGCTGATTGGCACCCTGCTGATGTGAAGGCGGCACTCGAAAAGAGAGGTGTAAGCCTTCGTCAACTTGCTCACGCACACGGCTACTCACACTTTCAGCGTGTCTTGACCACCCATTGGTGGGCTGCTGAACAGATCGTGGCAGCTGCTCTGGAGCTACAGCCCGCAGAGATTTGGCCCACCCGCTATGCGGTGCCACGTACCCGAGCGCAGTCACGCACAGTGAAGATCGAAGTGACTCGCAAGGGCAACATCCGCAAACTCAGCCAGGAGCGTCGCCCATGACTTGGCTCACCGCCCGAGAAATCGCGGGCCTGCCTTGCTTCGTCATGACTGAACGTGCAGTGCGTGACAAGCTCGCCCGCTTGAACGTCCCTTCTCGTCCACGCCTTGGGCGCACAGGTGGCGGCGGTCTGGAATATGACTGCAGCGCCTTGCCAGAAGAGACCCGCGCAGCGATTTCAGCAGAAGCGATTCAAGCCGCAGGCTCCAAAGCCCTGGCCGTTGTCGACACCCCTGCTGTGCGCAGCTTTCTGCCGGTGGCCACTCCTGCAATCACTGCGGTCTACATGCCCAGCCAAGCAGAAAAGGACCTCGCAGATGCTCGCATTCGTCTGGTTCACCTGGTGCAGGATCTGATACCAATGCATGGCCTGCGCGGTGCCTGTACCTTGCTGGCGGCTCGCATCGTCACCGGAGAAGCAGGCGAAGAGATCCGCAAGGTTGCCCGCCAGGCCAACCAGCGCGCACGCGGCAATGAAGTCAGCGCCCGATCATTGGAGCGCTGGTTTGGCATGCACCGCGACGGCGGCTGGACAGCATTGCTGCCGACTGCGCCTCAACCCAAAGCACCCGAGGTCGCTGATGACGTAGCCGCTGTGCTGGGTCTATTTCATAGCCGGGACCACCGCTTTCGCAAGCTCAGCGGCGCAGCCAAAGAAGTCACCCGCATGCTGGGCCGCGACTTTGACGAGTGGCGCAGCCTCTATCACCGTGCCCGCCGCGTTCTTGACAAGCTCGGCCAGTCTGCAGAAGCCAGTGTGGCCCTGATCAAGTCCCGCCATACCGGCGCGCAGCGCGATGCCAAGCTGCCATTCATGCGTCGCGATGCCAGCGCGATGGATTTTGGCGATGTGTTCGTGATTGATGGCCACACCTTTAAAGCCAAGGTTCGCCATCCCGATCATGGAGCGCCATTCGCCCCTGAGCTGACCGTGGTGCTGGATGTGTTCACTCGTCTGATCGTGGGATGGTCTGTCAATCTTTCAGAGAACGTGATTGCAGTGGGTGATGCCCTGCGCCACGCAGTAGGCCAATACGGCATCCCCGCAATCCTCTACGGTGACAACGGTGCTGGCGAGACCGCGAAAACGATGGACTGCCCAATCGATGGCATCTGCGCCCGCCTTGGCATTGACCACCGTTTGGGCCTGCCAGGCAAGCCCCAGGGCCACGGGATCATTGAGCGCAGCTGGCAGACCCATGCCATCAATGCTGCACGCAGGTTTGGCAGCTACCAGGGCGGCGATGTGGACGCGGGCACCTTCCGCAAGGTAGCTGCATCGCTTGCAAAGGAACAGCGCGCCATCAAGCGCTCGGAGCAGACCGGCGAAATCATTCAACTGACCCCGAAGGCTCCGACCTGGAAACAGTTCGTGGATGGCATCGAAGTGATGGTCCACGAATACAACACACAGCACCGTCACCGGGGCTTACCAAAGCGTTCTGACGGTAAGCACATGACGCCGATGGAAGTGTTCGAAGCTCGTGTTGATCCATCCAAGCTGGTCATGCTCAACGCCATGGAGTTGCGCACGCTGTTCATGCCTGGCGTGATTCGCACCGCCAAGCGCGGCCAAGTCCAATTCTTCAATCAGCTCTACCAAGCTCCCGACCTTATGCGCCGTGATATCGATGGCCGTGAAGTCAGCGTGCGCTACGACATTCACAACCCGAACTATGTGTTGATTTACACGCTGGGCGGTGAGTTCGTCTGCGAGGCCCAGTGGGATGCCAACCGCATCGACTACTTCCCCAAGCCGGTCATTCAAATGGCGCGCGAAAAACGCGTGGCCCAGGCCGTCAAGCGCCGCGAGCTGCAGATCGACACCGCACTGCGCGAGCTGGGTCCAACTGTGGACACCACACCCCTTTCCCTGCCGGAGCCAAGCACCCCATTCGTGACGGTGCCCTCCTTCGTGGAGACACCTGTCTCCGCCATCAACTCTCCCTCCACGGAAGTGGCTGCGCAAGCAGCTGCAGGCAGGCCTTTCTTTGACACCCCAAGCGACCGCTACGAGTGGCTGATGCGTAACCAGGAGGAATGGACTGAGGCCGACAGCAGATGGCTGCGCACTTACACGGCTTCAGACAGCTATGCCGATCTGCGCGACTACTACGAGGGACGGGGTCTGGGGTGGAAGAACGAGGGGGAAGCACCCGGTTTTAAGAGTGCTCTGTGACGGGTGCCACCGCCACAGAGCGTGCCAGAGATTTTTTTTAAGAAATACGAGCAGGAGAACTGTACTGTGAAACGAGGCTTTGTCAAAACTGAAAACTTCAAGCGCTTGTCCGAAGCCCAGAAGCTGGTTGAAAAGCGTGGTGCCCGCGAGGCCGGGCTGGTGTTGATCCAAGGCCACTACGGCATTGGCAAATCTGAACTGACTGAGCGCTGGGCGGCTGATAGTGGTTGGGTGTTTGTTCGTGCCCAGAGCACCTGGACCAAGCGCGCCATGCTGGATGTGCTCGCTGAAAAGATGGGGCTGGCCAAGACTGGCCGCAATCAGGAGGTGCAGGCTCGCATCATCGGCAAGCTGGCCGTCGAGATGGTCCCCATGATCATTGATGAGGCCGACTTCCTGGTGGGCTCCACGGCCAGCTTGCTTGAAGTCATCCGCGACATCACCGACCTGACCGGAACCATGTGCTTTCTGGTTGGTATGGAGCACTTCCCGATGAAGGTGGCGCGCTTCGGCCACATCGCCAGCCGGGTGGCCAAGGTGGTCGAGCTGCAGCCCATCTCCCTGGAGGACGTCAAGGCCACGGTCGCGGCCAAGGCTGAGGTTCGGATTGCAGATGATGTGCTGCCCGAGATGCTGCGCCAGGCAGAAGGCCGCATGCGTCTGCTGCTCAACGCCATCGCCAATATCGAAGCCTGGGCGGATGCAAACGGCTGGGACGAGGTCACCTTGGACCTCATCAAAGGCCGTCCCCTGTGCCCTGAGTTCACAGGTAAGCCTTTGGGTCGCAACCGTGGAGCCACGAAATGAAGCCCGCAGGTTGGTTCATCCCCGTGGCCATGATTGGTCTTGCACGTCAAATGGGTCGCAAGCCACAGCCATTCACATCGTCCGATCTGTTTGGCTGGTTGCCTGAGCTGGGCTCTTCCAAGACCGCCCGCCTAGCCTGCACCATGCTCAAACAGCGCGGCGTTTTGACACAGGCTCCGCATGCCGTTCCTGATGGATACCGCCGTCCTACAAATCCGCAGACTTGGCAGCTCACAGAGAACGGATTGGAAATTTGCCGAGCTACACAGCAAGCAGCTGCACGCAAAGCCAACGCTGAGACCTTGGTTGCGCACAACCGCCGCCAGCCTAAAGGCCACACGCTGCGCTACCGCCTTTGGTCGCTGTTTCGGATTCGCACAGCCCTGACCTCTGCCGATGCGGTCTCCGTCCTAGCCGATGCAGGCGAAGACACGACCACGCTGCAGACCCGCATTAGCCGCCATCTGCGTGAATGGAACGCCGCGTATCCCGATGCGGTGCAGATCAGTGCCAAGCGCATCGACGGCCACTTGCGCTACGTTTTGTGCGTGGATCTCGGCCCAACGCCTCCTGCCATTGGCGCTGTTCAAGCAGCTGCAAAGACGGAGGGCAAGGCATGAACTTGGCATATCAGTCAGAGCCTTGGTTTGCCATGCTGAGCAACCGCGTTCAGCAGCCAGGAGCAGTGCGTGCCCAGGTGGCCAGACAGCTCGGCATCAGCGCTGCTGCATTGAGTCAGGTGCTCAATGGCAGCGGCTGCTATGGAGATGGCACCGCAAAGACAGACCGGATCGCCGACAAGGTAGTCCACACCTTTGGCCGCTACTCCTGCCCGCACCTCACAGCGGAGTCCGGTGGTGATGACCAGGTCATCACCGCTGAGCAATGCCGAGCCTATGCACACCGCGAGGCTCCGACATCCAGCCCACGCGAGATGCAGCACTGGCAGGCCTGCCGTCAATGCAAGCACCGAGATGCCAGCGCTCCGCCTGTTGTCCGCCCTTTAAAGGCCCGAGGCAGTCGCAAGGTCATCCCCATCTGCACAGCTCAGGAGGGCAGCAATGCATCACCTCTGTAAAGACGGCCAGTTGCCGCTGGTGATCAACCTGGCACTGCCTATGTCCGAAGCCGACTACCAACGCCCGCCTCTGGGCTGGATCAAGCGCCGCGCCAAACGCCTGATGCGGGCCTACCAGGTCGACCGTCGCTACGCCATCGCTTGCGCCGCCGACGACTACTCCGATTTCACCCTCATGCACCGCGAGCGTCTCTCTCAACTACTCAAAGGAGAACACCTTCATGCCTAAGTCTTCAAAGACTCAACAGCCCCAGCTGCCCAGCTGGACCATTGAACACGCAGGCAATGCGCCCATGAGCCGCTGCGAGAAGGTCGCCATGGTGCTGTTCTTCTTCGTGATGTTCATGGCCTTGAGCTTCCTGATTGCATCCATCACTGGATATGTCGAGATGCGCGGGGTGTTCGCATGAGCATGCCCAGCGACGAAATCTTCATTCAGGTTCAGGAGCTGTCGAACAAAGTGCTGCAGGTGCTTGGCAATGCCGAAACCGGAATTGCTCTCAACGCTTTGATGACGGCCTACCTCAACGCCGCCAAGCAACGCGGCTGCCTGGATCAGGTTGCGAGGGCCTGCGATGCCATGGCGAGCGCCGCAGACCTCCTTTTGTCCGAAATCAATCAGCAGCCCGCGCATACGTCTGATGCGGGAACGCCTCCCCCTTCATACCTTCACTAGGAGCCTGCAATGCGCCATCAATCCACCTTGATCGCGGAGTCCAAAGCCATTGTCGATTACCTGCGCAAATTCGGCCCGACCAACCGCACCGAGCTGAATTCCGCAATGAAGGGACAGACGGCCAATGAGATCACCAAGCGCCTCAACAACCTGAGCATCGCTGGATGGGTTCGCTTCTCGCCCAAGTTCCGTACCTGGGAGATCAGCCCCTCCGCCCATGACATGTTCCCTGGCACCCGCGCATCGCACAAGAAGGGTGCGCAGCATCACCCAGCTATCAAGCAGGCCGAGCCAGCGGAGCTGGTTCCACCCCGCACCTTCAATTTCCACGGCACGAACTATGTGCCGCCCTCCTTCACCCCTGCTCGGCAGGGTGCGCTGGACTTCGGCCAGATCCCCAGTCGTGGCCAGCGCTGCTGATCCACGCAACCTTTAACCACCACAAAAACGGAATGACCATGTCTGAAAAAACTCCTGATGGATATATGAAAAACGCCCTTGGCCATCTGGTGCCCCGCGCCAATGTGCGCGAGCAAGACCTGATGCGTGATGAGGTCGCACGCAACCTGGCAAGCCAAGCTTCGGCGCTGAATCAAGCGTTGTCTGATTTCAAGAAGAAGGCCCTGGGCGATATGGCTGACCTGATCAAGATTGCTGGCGAGCGCTATGAGGTGACCTTGGGCGGCAAGAAGGGCAATGTGTCCATCAGCAGCTATGACGGCAAGTACAAAGTGCAGCGTTCGGTAGCCGACCGCATTCAGTTCACGGAGGAGATCGAAGCGGCCAAAGCCTTGATCAACCAGTGCATTGCGCGTTGGAGCGAGGGAGCCAACGACAACATCCGCGCCATCGTAGACCGCGCCTTCAGCAAGGACACGAAGGGCCAGATCAAGACCTCGGCTGTGCTTGACTTGATGCGCCTGGAGATTGACGACGCCGAATGGAAGCGCGCCATGGAAGCCATCCGCGACAGCATCCAGACCACCGGCACCGCAGTCTATGTGCGTGTGTACGAGCGTATTGGTGACTCGGACCAGTACAAGGCCATTCCATTGGACCTGGCGGCTGTATGAGCACGCCCCGTACCGCAACCACCACCGACGTCGCCCACTCGGTCTGCACTTGCGATGGTGCAGAAGGCCTGCCCGTTGTTCAGACGGCCAAGATCGTGGACTTCACCTTGCGCACGGTCATTGGGCTGAACTGCCTGGGCGGCAATGTTCTGAATATCGACCTGGGCAATGGTCATGTCTTGAGCTGCAGCGTAAAGCAGGCCGTTGGCCCGACTGACGTTTAAAGGAGCGGTCATGCCAATTGCCCCCACACAACGCCGCCCCGCGCAACTGCAGGTCAACACCGCAGGAGCCTGGAAAACCGTCGTCACGTTTGATGCCAGCGATGACGTCGATGCAACCAAGGTGCAAGAAGCCGTAGCGGCTCTCCACCAGGTGGACCAGAAGCCCAGCTGGCGCATCACGACCACCGCCAGCTATCCCGTGCCTCTGCGCCATCTTGGTCGCAACACCTACGGTCTCTGGATTGACACCAAGGAGCCCCAATGACACGCGACGAAGCGCTCAAGAAAATCAAGAAATGCTTGGCCATGAGCCGTAGCGCCAATGAGTCCGAGGCTGCAACAGCCCTGCGCCAGGCGCAGAAGCTGATGGAGCAATTCAAGCTAGAGGAAACCGATATTTCTCTGTTGGATGTGGGCGAAGCCAAAGCCCGCGCCAGCAGCTCGGCTGCCAATGTCTGGGAAGTGCGTCTGGTCCGTCTTGTGGCCAGCGCCTTTGGCTGCGAGCAGTTCGCCATCGTCAGCGAAGACTTCAACTCAGCAGGCAACTTCATCCGCAAGCGTGATTGGGTGTTCGTTGGCATCAGCCATGCGCACACGATTGCCGCCTATGCCTGCGAAGTGTTAGTGCGCCAATGTGCGCGCCAGCGCCAGGCTCACATTGCTAAGCAGCCCCGCAACTGCAAGCAGGCCACCAAGACGGTGCGTGGTGACCAGTTCGCGGCGGGATGGGTTGCTGGCGTGGAAGAGAAAGTCCGAGCTTTCGCCCAACCTGCGACAGACAAGCAACTGCTGCTCACCTACATCCAGCGTGAATACGGTGAGATGACTCAGGGCAAGGTTCGAAACTCGCTGGCAGGCCGCAAGTTGAATGCCGGTCACTTCACAGCTGGCTTTATGGCTGGGCGCGATGCCCAGCTCCAGCACGGCATTGGCGGCATGCCCGCGCAAGGGTTGCTGACATGAGCCGCGCCCCCGCCAAAACCGTACAGATGGCCTGCCTGACTATCGGCCATTACGACTATCTGCTGCCCTCTGCAAAAGCAATGAAAGTGGCCGAGCTGATGCAAGACGCATTCGAGTGCCGCGAGCACTATGACGATGGTGCCTATGTTTACGAGGTGAAAGCCAATCAGCCCAGCGTGGAATTCAAGCTGGTACGTCCCGGCCAAGTCCGTATGCCACATGGCGAGACCGCCGCCATTCCGTCAAAACCGAGGCAATTGCGATGAAAACCATTCGTCACCACGTTGGGACCATCGTGATCGTCCTCTGGCTGCTGGGCCTGGTCGGGATCATCGATTTCCGGCTATGCGTTGGTCTGGCAGGCACTTGCGCTGCCTCGGCTACTACACCTGCAGCCGCTGCGCTTGTGACCGCACTTCCTTCAGCGCAGGTAGCGCACTGATGCCTTACTACCGCACATCTTTCGGCATGGTCCACATGCGTGGCTCCAAGCTACCTGATCCCTGCGGTGCCCGCGTCCTCATCGCTGGCCACGAGCAGATCTGCATGGTGGCCAGCGACTATCTCTGCGACGGCCAAGCACCTACTGGTCAGAGCAAGACCTGCGATGCACCTCTGTGTGAGGCACATGCCCGCCAGATTGGCCGCAATCAGCACCTTTGCCCTTCCTGCTTCCTCCAGCACCGCGATGCGGACCCGCAACACGGTCTGTTCACCTCACTTGTTTAAACGCCATGACTCAATACGGTCCGCGCCGCTTTACAGCTCATTCCAGCCCCGCCCAAGAGGCCACCCTGCGCCGTCGCGAGCTGGGTCACATCCACCAGGGCCGCTCCAAGCTGGGATGGAGTGACGACGACTACCGCTTTCACCTCAACAACCTGACAGGCAAGTCCAGCTCGGCAGACCTCGACGCCGCAGGCCGGGCCAAGGTACTGAACCACATGGCCACCTTGGGCTTTAAACCGAAAGCCAGCTTTAAACCTTTCGGTCAGCCGGAAAAGATCAAGTGGCTCTGGAAAAAGCTCGACCAGGCAGGTGGCCTGCGCGATGCCAGCGATGCGGCACTGCTCACATTCGTGGCCAGGACAACCGGCACCAGCTTCTCTGACCTGAAATTCCTCCCTACCGCCCTGGCATCCAAAGTCATCGAAGCCCTGAAGTCCATGCTGGACCGCGCCAAAGCAACCCAGCACCAATAGCCTCAACACCGGAGTTCCTTTGCATGACCCACGCCATCCCAGTTCCCATTGACCTGCTGCCACCTTTGCTGCGGGACTTTGAGCGCCTGGTCGGTTTAAAGGCCACCATGGCTCTGGTCAGGGTCTATGGCGGACTGCGGGTTTACTTTCCCACGGTGGACCGCGCACAAGCAGACCACCCCTATGCAGCCCTAATCGGCTTGGACAATCTTTTAAAGCTCAGCCAAGAGTACGGCGGCTTGCAGCACTTCCAGCTGCCCAAGGCCGAGCGCGCCCTGTTGGCCGTGCGCAATGCACGCATCGCTGCCGACTATGGGTCTGACAAGACAGCCCGTGAGATCGCTGCAGAGCATGGTCTTACCGAAGGTCAGGTGGTCAGAATCGTGGCGAGCTTGGGGGTGACAGCCCCACCAGAACGAAGACAGCGAGCGTTGTTTTAAAGCCTCGCGATCACACTTTTAAAGACGCCCACTCTCTTGCAGGTTGGGCGTTTTTCTTTGCGATGAGCCTTTAAATGCTCAATCTATCACTACCAACCTCCCCCGAGGTCGGAAGTTTTGAAGATTGACGCCAATTCAAGTATCTCTTTGATTTGTATAAGTATTCTGAGGTTGGAAGCGGAACAGCTTCCGACCTCAAGACTTCCGACCTTGGAACAGAGGCAGATTCCTGGCTACGCGGCCAAACATGCCCCCTAAGCGCCTGATACACAAGGGAAACCGGAAATCCCACGCGCAGCCCTATTCAGCGCGTTAACGGCCCATTCTGGCCGTTCTGTGCCCCTGGTCGGCCCATTCGGTGCCAAAGCCGCCAAGATGCCCCACAGGCCTCAAATCGCTCGCAAACCCGCACCAACATTAGCGACCCCAAAATTTCCCAGGCCCCAACCCTGTGCCAAAGCGGTCACTCCCCCACTCAGGTGCCTTGATACACCATAAAAAACGCCGCCAGTCCTGAGACTGCGGCGTTTCTGAAAGAGTACCCGACGAGTGACTCAGACCACGACCATCATGGCCAGGCTGGCATCCAGGTGTTCGGTGGGCAGGCGGCGGAAGCCCGAGCGGGCATAGCGCTGCAGACGC